>Ga0214544_1003498_pt1 | contig 32381 bp, 24 predicted proteins | sample CNSS3metaG_FD_160074 | JGI IMG/M metagenome (GOLD analysis project Ga0214544, IMG submission 160074) | Root nodule microbial communities from cowpea collected in UCLA plant growth center, Los Angeles, California, USA - CNSS3 | ecosystem: Host-associated > Plants > Roots > Nodule | place: USA...
ATAAAAAAAATAAAAAAAAATATATATATATATATATATATATATATATATATATATATATATATATATATACGTGGTTATTTAATTAATAAGTAATATTTTAATAATTTAAATGGAGACGGGTAATATGGCGGGATATGTACATCCCCATACTCATCCCCATACCCAATTGAAAAAGTCGGGGATTCCCCATACCCATATCCAGTCAATGCGGGGATTCCCCGTCAAAACTGGGACAGGTTCGGGCAATACCCACGGAAACATGTTTATTTGCCATCTGTACTTCTCATTGTTTCACATGCTTTCTTCTTCGTGTTTTTGAGAGAGCATATATATATATATATATATATATATATATATATATATATGTGTGTGTGTGTGTGTGAGAGAGTAACAAACTCCCTTTCTCCATGACAAAAATGATTTGCATGCATCATTCTAAATTTTTCTTAAGATGAACTTATTGCACCATGGATGTGTGTTTTGATTTTATTTTGTAGATCCTACCAATTTTTGTTTTCCATATGTAACACAAAGAGGAATAAGTGTATTTTCCTTCAATAGAAAATATACCATTTTACTCATTCTCATTTCGTAAAAGAAAAATATAAAAAATAATTTAATACATTTTTTTAAAGGTTTTGTTACATTTTTTTAAAGGTTTTGTTACATTTTCTTTAATATAATTATTGTCGATGCTCTTAAAACAATACTAATTTGATTTTAAAAATTTCAAATTGGGTCTGAACCCATCGATAATAAAATAGACACGCATCGTGACAATGTCAGTGATTTATAGAAGTAATGTGACAGTTAAAACGCCGTGTTTTTTCTTCGTTCTGTGTTTTCCAGCGTCACAATTTGAACGGGGTTGTGATACTAACGGAGTTGAATCTAGCAAATAAAGGTAACAACGGCATTTTTAATTATCTCAAATTCAAGCACATTTTGTTGTTTCACGTAGACATCCCTAAAAAACATCATAACTCACTGTATCAAATATTGATTATTGAATTTTTACCTTATACAACACTGTTTTATTTACAACATACATAAAAATGTTTACTATATAATTTATAAACTCAACTTACCAAATTAAAAAGAAAAAAATAGTTTTTTAATCCTTTCAGAAGAATGTTATTAGTCCATAAGAAATTAAAAAAAAAGAGTTAAAGTCATTTAGTTAAAAAAAAAATCATAAAATCAATTATTATAATCGGATGGATTTCATTTTATATGGTGATTTAATCAACTTTTTTTTTTAACCAAGAAACATTCTCTTATGTCAGAGCACATGCCTTTTATTTTCTTGTATATGTATCGATATTCTTCTTCAACACCTTAACATGATTTTTTACCTATCGTTAGAAATTTGTGTAAGTTTTCTTTTTTAGAGGAAAGAAACAACAATAAAACTTGAATATAAATTATAATTAATATAAATTGAAATCATTTTTTAAAAAAACTAACAATACAACAATCCTACAAATTAACATGTATATACATAAATTTTAATTTATAAAAAAAATCATTTTTTTTCATATCTATTTTCTTCAAAGTACTTGTTTGGGATAAAGGGACATTTCTTACAATAGCCCACAGAAAAATAAGAGATTAGTCTTTCATTCTCAAGTAGCATTAGATCAAAGAGTGAATATTGTAATTTCCCTCTATTTGGGTACAATAAAACAGATATAGAAGAAAAACAAATTATATAGAATAAAATAAAATCTATAAAAGTTATATAACTGTATGGAATAAAATAAAATCTATAAAAGCTACATGGCTGATTTTCTACAGTATAAAATATGTAAAAGAATAATATAAAAAATAAAAAATAAAATAAAATTTGTAAAGAAGACTTTTTAAGGTTTCAAAAAAGGATGGACAATGCCCACCTTTTCGTTATAAGGACCATCATCATGTTTCTGTATCCAAATCAAATCACCATAACCAACTTCGTCTTCTTCTTTTTCAGGTTTTCTCTGCTCCGAATTTTCTCTTGTATTTCCCAAATTCAACTCCTCTAGCATGGAAAAATCATCTGGTTTTTCTTGCGGAACCTTTGGTAGATAAAATATAGACTCCAAATACCCATTACTGCGTGGAGAACGTGGTTCATAGCACGGGTTAGTCACAAACTCAGAATTATCTCTCAGAATCATTGACTCGTCAAATGCTAAATCATCACATGATGGTGGCAATGGAGGCAGCGCTGACACCGAAGAAGGGCCACCTGAACATGCATAGTTATCATACATGCAACCTCCCGGTAACTTATCACTGCATTTATCAGTTATGAAAACTATGTTATTTTGAGACGAAGGAGTGACTCAACAATCATAAAAAGATTTCAATTCAACCAAGAAAAAGGCTTCAACTTACAAATCATGAAGTTCCATGCCTTCAAGTTCATGAGACAGTTGCAGTTGTTCAGGTACCTCGTAAAATTGTCGTTGTTGATCAGGTACCTCAGACATATGTTGTTGTTCAGGTACCTCAAAAGGTTGCCTTTCTTCAGGTACCATAGAAATTGGTTGTGCATAGAGTGGTTGATTCTGAGAGTTACTGGAATTGTTGAACACCACACGTGGTACACAAGATGATGTACATGCTTCACGTGGTTGTAGCTCCTGAGGTACATCATGCATTTCTTCAGGTTTCACAGACAGTAATTTCATGTCTTCATGTAACGTAGAAACCGGTTGTACACAGAGTGGTTGATTTGGAGTAGTGTTACTGGGATTGTTGAACACCACATGTTGTACAGATGATGATGTACCTGCTTCAGATAGTTGTAGTTCTTCGCGTAACTCTGACAGTAACTGCATTTCTTCAGGTGTAAAAGATGGTTTCATGTCTTCTCGTACCATAGAAATTGGTTGTGCAAAGAGTGGTTCATTGAACACCGCATGTCCAAATGATGTACCACCTACTTGTTCCTCACGTTGTATTTCTTTAGGTATCACAGACGGTTTCATGTCTTCACTACGTACCATAGAAATTGGTTGCACACGGAAGGGTTGATTTTGAGTGTTCCCGGAACTGTTGAACACCGCATGTCCAAATGATGTACCTACTTTTAGTTCCTGACGTTGCATTTCTTGAGGTACCACACACGGTTTCATGTCTTGACGTACCATAGAAAATGGTTGCACACAGAGGGGTTGATTTTGAGTGTTCCCGGAATTATTGAACACCGCATGTCCAAATGATGTACCTACTTTTTGTTCCTGACGTTGCATTTCTTGAGGTACCACACACGGTTTCATGTCTTCACGTACCATAGAAATTGGTTGTACACAGAGTGGTTGATTTTGAGTGTTGCCGAGATTATTGAACACCGCATGTCCAGATGATGTACCCACTTGTGAATCACGATGAGTGTAGGAAACTAGATTGGTTTCTGAGTTGTGAGCATTAACCACAGGTTTTTTTATGCCATCTGGGTAGAGTTCTAAGCCAATTCGCCTCCTTTTCTTTAGTCTGGTGTTCCAAAAGTTCTTGATTTCGTTGTCTGTTCGTCCAGGAATCTAAACCAACACATGAAAGAGATAGCATAGCATGTGAGTTTTTGAGAAAAACTATGAGAAGTAAAAGAACATATTCATACCTCTTGTGCCATTTTGGCCCATTTATTTCCCATCAATGCATGCAACTGAATGACTTTGTTTTGTTCTTCTTTGCTGAATGCACCTCTCCTCAAATCTGGTCTCAGATGATTTGTCCACCTTAAACGACAACTTTTGCCACAACGAAGAAGTCCAGTGTTTTGCTGCACTATGTTCCAATTTCCTGGTCCATGTCTTGTCACATATGCTGCTAGTATTGCATCTTCTTCCGCTGTCCATGGCCCTTTCTTTAAATTATTTTCCGATGACTGATTGTCATTACTTCTATCCTCACCTGATGAGAACGAGGACATGTTGCTATAAAGTAGAGAACTCAAAGCTACTGAATAATCTAATACATTAAGATAGAAGTCAAAGTTAGTGAATAATCTAATACATTAAGATATAAATAGGGTTAGTGAATAATCTAATATATTAAGATATAGGGTCCAAATTTATCTAAAACACATTTACGTTGATTTGTGACCTAATGTAACAATATTATACTAATTTTTTTAGGGTTATTATTAAATTCGTAATGCTTCATATATATTATTTCGTTTTTATTATAAGTAGTAATTTGTATCTCCACATACATCATTATATTTTATTTAAAACGAGTCAACATTAGCTTAAATCAAGCTTTTAATTTTGACGCGAACTTAATTGGATGTAGACTTATAAAACTTTAAGAGTCATATTACATTATGAAATATTAGGGGTATCATAATTAAAGCATAAAATATTATGAGTGTTAAAACTTTGTAAATATCTATGAATAAGAGAGATATAAGATATATGATAAATATAAGAAATATATTACAAGAAGAATGTATTATTTTATTTTATTCATCTATTTTCTTTATTTCTTTATATATAAAACAAAATGTAACATAATATAAAATAAAACTTTATTTGATTTTTTCTAAAAATAAAGTCATAAAATTATTTATCCAAAATTTTTTTCTTTTCAAACATGAATTTAAGCGAAATACAAATTTAAATGAGTATAAACTTAAACGAATGTTTAAGTATATGAAACTATGGTCTAATTAATATCTAGTTTTAGACAAAAAAAAAATTAAGAGAAACACTTGTACACTCTTAAGAAAAATTTAAGAGATTACCAAAAAACACACCTTTCTCTTCACCAACTAGTTCAACCTATATAACTTATATAACTTCACTGACACTGATTTCTGATACTGTTGAAATCCTGCAACTTTGAAAAATAAAAAACAACTTGTTCAGTCAACTTTTTAAATCATGACACAGCAAAATGGAAAGAAGTACATTTGCATGATGTAACTTCGAATCAAAATTATGCACGTAACAATAGAACTAGCATAACTAGCTCTTTATTCTTTAGAGTAATGAAAAGTTTCAACACAAATATATATTCAAATATGTATAGAATTGACTTAGTTACTATAAACCAAATGAACTTAAGCAAGAAACCTAATCATTAATCATTAATTATGTACCTCTAAGCAAGTAGAATCAAGGTTGCTGCCATGATTATAGTAATCATAATGGAAATCATCATAGATCACTTTCACTCTTCATATTTGGTGTGTGAAGAACTAGTTTGGTAAATTGAGTAGGATATTAATTGTGAGGGACATGATGATTGTATTTAAATGAGTAACACCTGAATTTGCTACATCTTCTGTTATCTATTAATATTATCATGATATAATAACTGCTATCAGTATCTTCAATCAGTTTAAATATCAATATTCATATTATATTAATATAACAAAGATAATGAAGTTTAAGTATATCGATAAAAAATTTAAATTTTAAATTGAGGTTTAAGTAATGATATAAAAAATTTAAATTTTAAATTGTAAACTAGGTATATCTTAAATGGTCTAATATACGATGTATAGAAACTTTTATCTCAAAATTTTAAGAAAAATTATAAGAAATAATTTTTTTATCTAGTGGGTTAAGATTTATTAATTAAATATTACCAAGAGAATATTCATTCTTTTGTGGTTAATATTTTTTAAATTCAAATTCTGAGGAGAGATAAATGTCAATAAATATATATATATATATATATATATATATATATATATATATATATATATAAACAAATATTTTTTTTTCACATTTTATAATTTTAATTTTATATTTTACGATATATATTTTAAAAATTAACAATTACTTTACATTTTTTCTATACAATATTATCTATTTTCTCTCCTTTTTTTCTATTATTTTCTCAATTTTTCATTCATTTCACTTTACTTTTAGTAAATATAAATTTATTTTATATATTAATTTGATAATATTTATTTCACTTTATTTTAACTATTGATATAATATCATGCATATTTAAAAAAATATGTATACAACACTATATGTGATAACATATGTGTTTATCCAAGTATATATATTTCTAATCATTTTAAAAAAAAGGTACTACTACTAGCTTAAACACAGGCACTATCGCGCTTGTGTATACACATTTTTTAAATATGAATGATATTATATTAGTATGTGATAATAGTGTAATGTTATTAAGTTAATATATAAAATAAATGTATATTTATTAAAAATAAAATGAAATGAATAGAGAGAATAATTGTTGATAAATAAAAAAAAAGAAAAAAAAGAAAACCGTTTTATAAAAAATAGATAAGAGTAATCGTTAATTTTAAAAAATTTAATATATAATTATATTGTAAAAGATATAATTGATATTATGAAATGTGACACAAAAGAGAAAATCTCTTTATATACTATTATAAATAATGATTACATGATAAAATATTCAATGATACAATGAGTCGGTTTCCTGTACAATTTGTTTTTATTTTTTATTTTAAAATATAATTAAGATTCAAATAAAAATATTAATTGCTATCCGTTTATATTTTGTTTACTTTTTAAATTTAATTAAGAATAAATTATAAACATAAATATTTAAAAAAATATATATAGATAGTATATATACGGCAATTAAAAAATTAAGAAACATTTTTTATTTATTTTTATTTATTCAATATAAGAAGTGTCAAAATGTAAAAACTAAACAACGAAAAAAAAATTATATCTACCGGTATATATTTATAATCTATAATTATATATAAAAAAATTCTCTCGTTTATGTTTAAATTATTTATTTTTAATTTATTTTTTATAATATAATTATTTATTTAATTTTTAAAGATTAATAATTACTTTGACATATTTTTTATAAAATTATCCTAACATTTATTTATTTTTTATTAATTAATTTTTTTTATTTTCTTCATTTATTTTACTTTTTCTAAATAAATATAAATTTACTTTATTTATTAAATTAATAATATTATAATAATATTACTTCCTAATATAATATGAATAAATAAATATAAATTCATTTTATATATTAATATAATAATATTATAATAATATTATTTATTAATATAGTATCATATGTATCGAAGACAGGTGTTTATTATAACCGTTATAGTTATAAAACATAGTTATATATATTTAAAGATAATTTTGAAAATAAAAATTTATATAGATACCAGTAGTTTTAATCATTTAATAAAATTATTCCAATATCGTATTTGGTATAAGTATACAAAATTTAACATAAATATGTATATTTATTATTATACATTTTAGAATATTTTTTACATTGATAGTAATTTGTATATCGTTAATGAAAATATATTTCAAGAAAACATGAATTATATCATAATTTTTTTAAAATTACAGTATTGGTTATTAATTTCATATGACAGTAACGTGCTGATTATGTATATGATGAATTTTGAAAAAGATTAGAATAAAAATAAAGGATAGAAATATGTAATAGCTATATGTATGCCTTAAACCCAAATAATTAATTTCTTTTATAAATAAAAAATTGGTTTGACCGAAGGTTAATAATAGTAGATATTTAATTCTCAAATTTATTATTAAACTAATATAAAAGTTCAATATAATATTTATAACTTTTAAAGGATCATGACTCTGAAAAATAATAAAAGATAAATATTAGTAGGTATTTTATCTTAAAAGATATGATTACTGACAATACTGATACATTACATTACTGATACATTTTCAAATATATACATCTTTAACTATGATCTCAAATTCAAATACGGAGCACTCTATCACTTCACACATATCATACAATGTGATGGAGATAATCAACTAATTATGACAAAACTATGATAAAACACTTAATGATATCCTAATGTAAGTGTGCAAGTAACGGGTTACTCAAGTTTAGACATACCATAGCGTCTAAGCAAGATGAAGTCGAAGATGCTAAATTGGAAGAGAAGATAAAAAAATAATGGAAAGACCCACATTAAAGCCACTACATAAGAAACCCACTTGGTTTTGATGTCAAATATGAGAAAGGAAGCTGCAGTAAAAGCCAAAACCATAGCACCAACCGAGATGATTAGTAATGGAGGTCCGAAAATCAATCCAGGATGTAAGGTGACAAATTCACTTTCTGAGAATCTTGAGGAAGTGAAATTTGACAAGAAAGATAATATAGACGCAGAAGAAGTGAACAATGCGACTGTATTTGTTAAGATGAAGACAATGAACCAATCACTGTTCTTGTTCTTGTCACCGCCGGGAACCGTGAGAACAGCTGCAAATGCTACTGTAGCAACAAGTGTAGCCACAAGCATCCCAGACTTGGCTGTTACTTTGGCTGCACCTTTTATCTCTTCAGATAATTGTTTGTGTTCATCATAAAATACATCAACTGGTCTCTTCCCCTTATTGTTTCTCATTCTGCTTAGTTCGGAAGGAAAGCTCCTCTCCATACTCTGCTTATCATCGAAAAGTGTGCATTCAGATTTTGTCCAAGTGATGTCACAGAGCAGAAAAGTGGCAGGAAAAAGAATAAGGAAATGAATGGATTCACCTTGAACCATTGGACCTCATTCAGCATTTGCTTGCTTGCTCTTAAACCGGAGAATGATTGGAATTGAAGTGGCAGATGAGCAGCCAAGTGTAGAACGTTGTTTCCATCATTGTCTACTGCAAATAGTAAATGCTCTTTTTTACCATGTACACGTTTGATAGATTTATCAGGATGTCGATATTGAACTAGCAAGTGCAGTAGGTTCCGTCCATTACTGGGATCCTTTATAGTCATGAATAGTTTAAGATTCTGAGTAATAAGCCATCCCGTAGCGTCAATGTTTCCTGATTTTATTGCATCAAGCAGCACCGCTGAGGGTTCATTAATCAACACCATAACCTTTTCTTTTTCCAATAAGCTAACATTCACCCATAACAGCATGAACAATGCCAGACCCTTTGGTGTTGATCCTTCTTTATCATTGTCTTCCACTAATTCCATGTGTAATTCCATGTGTAGTTGGTCAAACAAATTATTAACATGAAAAAAATGGAACAGTTAAATTAAGAATTCATCTTATCTGAATCCCCAGTTTTTTTTTTTTTTTTTTTTTTTTTTATGTTTTCAAGACATATATTCGGAATTGCGAAAGCTTACACAGAATTTCTGAAGGCTTCCGCGCCAGCATATGCAAAGCTGTTAGCTTCTCTTCATCTCTTGCAATGGCGAGTTCAGTTGGACGTTGTCGAAACAATTCCATTGACACACCTAAGGCGCAAAAATTAAATAGCAAGGTTAACGACAAGGTTGTTTGAGATAGTAATTACAAAATGAAAAGGTAAGTAATAAGACCCGGTAATAAATACAAGTTACCAAACATGTTGTTGCTGATGGTCATAAAAAACAGTTTTTCAATATCCTTGTAAGTCATTTTGTCGAGCAGATGGTGGGAGCATAGAAGTTGAACTATTCTGTGATGGGAAGATAAAGCAGCCAAGTGAACCGGAAGCATCTGATCTGAGTTTGGTCTTAGCACATCTTCTGGATTCATAAGCTTAGCCAACTCTTCAACAAAAGTATAGCTCCCTGCACCTGCTGCTACATGAAGAACTGTGTCGTCTCTTGCAGTCAATGGAATGCGTACGCTATTTGGATCCTTTTTAACAATGTCATGCGCTTCTGACCACTTATCCATACGTGCATTCCAGTACAGTTCATAAGAACCTGCAATCCTTCCAAACTTTATTCAATCACTCTCATTACTTCTCCTGTAGTTAATCCTTTTCAACAATATATATAAAACTTACCCTCATATTCTGTACGCTTCATAAATTCATCTGCCGTTATTTTTCTGTTTAAATTTTGGTAATGGTTCTGATCAGCTGTTATTGTAATCTGAATATGGGGCACATCTGAACCTTTCACATCAGGATTCATCATTTTCTACACATAATTGTGGCGGTAAAACCAGAAACTTCATTAGTTTTCCATACATATATAACATTTAAAAGTTTAAGTATCATAATCTAATGGAATATATTATAAGAGTCAAACTTTAATTCAAATTGGAGAATAACACAAATATGGAGAAGAAACGGGAGGCATAGTTGAAGCTAAAATTACAGAGAAGAAAGAAGATAACTTGAAAGTGAGAATTGAGTTTACCTGAGAAATTGAAGTGGTTACAGCATGGTGATTCGTGTGGGCGATGACAGAGGCTATTTATAAATTATAAGATGAAGCATAGTTGAAGCTAAAAACATACATAGAACAAAGAAGATAAAGGTAGGTGCTTCAGTTCTGATTCGATGGAGAATAATACTCTCATATTCTGTTTTAGTCTATTGTTGTCTCAGCTTCTTCTTTGCCTGTCTTTCTCATTTTTTTTTTCTTTTAATAATGACGTTGGAAGCCACATTGATTAGAGATAAAACAATTTATATTATATAATTGTGGTATAAATCTCAATTTACAAGTCGGTTTTGTGAAAATGAATTAGACTTAAACTCACTTCTAATATAACATCAGAGTCAGGTTAGAACCTGTCTTAATGAACTTTTCTGGACATTCTATTTTATACATTATAGGATCACTTACATACCATCATTCTTAGACCTATACATGAGATATATATATCTCGACATGAAAGTGTGTGTTAAAAGTTTCACATCGATTAAAAATAAAAACATTTCTAGTACATAAAATACCTTTTCTTTTACTTCTGTATTTTTCTTGGTCTTATAGGTTATTTTCTGGAATAAAAATACTCTTTTCAAAATATATAAGAATTGAAAATTTAATAATAAAATACATGGGAAAAAAATTGAGGGTAATATAGTTATAGTAGACGATTTAAGTGGAAATGTGTAATTACTGTTTTTCTTTTTCTGATATCAAAGGTTCTGTCGTGATTGATTGGGACCAAAAGGTAACAAGAAGAAAATCCGAAGAGATATGAGAGATGATACTTTGACGTCTTGTTAAGTTTAAAGTACTTCCTAACAACCTTTATAATATTTATTTATTCAACCATTTATATCTTAATCTAATGTTTTATTATTAATCACAGTTGTCAAATGGTTTTATTTATAAAAGTTGGTGTTAAAATATTTTCTTACATAAGAATTAGATTCTAAACTACATTATTTGATGAACTAGATTTGGTAAGTTAGAGTTGGATAGGAGAATAAAGATAAGTTCAAGCTTTATACTTTTTCAATGGTGTGGACACAACTTTCCCAATGTTTATCAGCATCTGTGTGTGATGTCGGTGTCAATATGAAGCTGGATTATCAGCAACATTTATCAGCTACCATCATCTTTTTCAAAGGTTTTGTTTATCATATATATATATATATATATATATCGGCAAAAAATTGAGTCTTCATTATTATATTATATGAAAGATTTTCTTGACTTAATGTGAAATAAATAGTATCGAGATCAGAAAATCTTTCTAACCATGAAAGTTAACATTTAATTTATAGATTAATATTTTGGAAGTTAACATTTAATTTATAGATAAAATCATTGAGAAAATAATAATCAAATGACCAAAATATTCACTCTCTCCTATTTTTAAAAATATTAGTTAGTTGAAGGACGAACTTAGGATCAATTCTAAGACCATACACTTCAGATTAATTTTGGAATGTCTTATTTATATTCAGGAATTAAGTCGGACGGTACAATATTCATTAACACTCATTCCGGAAACATAAATAATATAATTCTGAAAAATTATTGATTTAAAATTGGTGTAACCAATTTTAATTTAAAGGTAAACTAATACAAAGTAATAAATTTGAATGTATCAAGTAATAAGTGGTGGAGTATCGACCATAAAATGTTTTGTTCGCCTTTTAATAAATAAGGAAATACTTATGGTGCCCCAACATGTATACATATGTATAGAAGATAAAAGAAAACACATTAAAGTCTAAAAAAGGGGTGGGGTGCAGTGCATTAAGGTAGAGGTGCAACAAATGGGAACGCATTCAAGCCCAATAAAAAAGTAAACAAACAGGGCTTCGGGGATGGAAATAAGAGGGGTGCGCGAATTAAGAATCAAAATGGCCCAGAACACACAATGCAACCAACAGGAATTATAATGGGGGTGCACAAAATAAGTATAATTAGCCCAACAAATAACATGAAAGGTGGAGGAAGCAAAATAAATATAATTTTATGATAACGTAGTGGAGTTGATGCTTAAGTTTATGCGAAACGTATATGCCGCATACATCGTAGGTAACATGAATTACCTTTATTTATACCATACATGCATACTTAAGTAGTCTTATTCAAAGAGCGAAAGAGGATTAAAGAGCAACATCCACAGGCTTGAAATCCAGCAACTCTGTGGAGTTAATCCATGACCTCTCCCACACCTTCGCTTCATACACGTTTGTACTCTCACCATCTTTTGCTTCCAAAGTTATATAATACATGAACCCTTCCACCACCTGTTCCTTTGCATCAATCACCCTCACAAACTCCAAATTTGCATTCTGAGACATCAACAAAAATCAATCATGGAATAACGGTTACATAATGTGTTGGATTATATTTTTTTATATATGGTTATAGTTATTGAGAGATTATAATTTCATGTAGATATATAATATTAGTCTTATATTATAAGGCATTTGACATCACTTTAACCTCAAAACCTCTTAAAAACAATCTCCACTACTCAAGGGTGAGTCCCTTATATTTTCTTTCATATGGTATATTTTCCTTCATATGTATGAGTGACCCCTTTTGGTTGCGGTTATGTGGTCAGTCACTTCGAACCATCGATTGTTTTAAATTATATATTATTTCATATATTTTAGTTATATATGAGTTATGGTTATAGAGAGATCGTGGTTCTGTATATTTAGGTAACATTAGTCTTGCATATATAAGACATTTGACATCACTTTAACCTCAGGATCTTAAAATAATAGTATTATGAATCTTTGTTCTTATATAGTGTTTAACTTTGTCTATTCTATTTAACGGGACACTTGGATTATTCTCGACACATTGGAACCTACAAAAGGAACAAGAATAAAAGAAAACCTGGTTTTTGTTGTATTGATCAACGGCAAAGCGAGCGAGATTCTCGATGTGAGCGGTGTCGGAAGGAACATCGCTGACTCCACCTCCTTTTGTGTCTGTTGAGACGAGCTTGAATTCAAGCACTTCCTTAGAGTTCAACCATTCTCTCACCCAAACTTTGGTTTCATACACGTTCTTGGTTTCACCATCTTTGGCCTCCAAGGTTATGTAGTACAACACGCCACTCACATCTTGCTTTTTTGCACTTATCACTCTCACAAACTCCAAAACCGCATTCTGCTTTTTGTTGTAATCGTCAACGGCGAAGCGAGCCAGATTTTCGATCTCCACGCTGTTGGCAGGCACGTCGGTGATGCCACCGGAAGTTACTGTTGCTGATGCCATGTTTCTCTTCTCTTCATCACTCTCTCTTCTATCCCTCTTTATACCCCAAAATTTATCAAACCTTATCTTGATTTCAATGAATTTTGAGTGGTAGAGAAACAGTAAAATGATCTGAGACGAAAAAAACAAAAATCAATGTATCTCGTTTTTCTGTCTGGTACGAGATTTTATTTTTGGAGCCATTCTTATTTATTACACGTGGATGTTTAAGCCGACGACAAGAATTTCAACCATAGGTCGTTTTTTTTTTACACGTATTGCATTTTTTTTCTTCTCATTTTCAAATAATTGCATGTTTTGGTACACTCGATAGTTGTATATTATTTAAGAGAAAGATAAAAGAGATTTTGAATACAGCTTCTTCTTAAGTTTTCAAAATATATCTTTTAAGAACACCGTTGGGAGAGAACTCCTATTCTAAATTAAGTTCTTGGATGAATATTTGTGGACACATTTCGCCCAATGTGGAGAACGTGTTTGGATGTATGTGAACAAAATGACTTTTTTTGTCATCATTCTTTAAGTCGTACAAAATATGTGAAAGTTACAGCGATATTTAGATTTGTGGACACATATCACCCAATGTTTAGAACGTGTTTGGATGTGAACTTTTGCATGGAGATGTCTTGTAGGGATTTGAGTTACTTTTGTAGGAAGGTGTCTTGTAGGAATATGTGTAAAAGTGGCTTAGTATAATTAATCTCTGACACCCTATAATATAGAGAAGGTTTTTGGTGGTGATGTAGTAATAATTATATATATAAATACAATAATAATTTCTTATATAGAATTAGGTAACATACAGGTTGGAACATCAAGTGTTTCTATCTATATAAATAAAACACTTTTCGCTTGATAAAAATAACATTTTATGAATTTTGAGAGGGGTAATGGTTTTTATTGATGAGGCACTTAAGTTGTTGCGAGAACTTAATGTCCAGGGTTCATCCACACAGTATACCAATCTGATATTAGAGTTCCTTGAGATCTTCACTTGTGTCTGATCCACTAGTTTACTTCATCCTCAATATTTTTATTTTATCCATCTTATGAGCATTGAAGTTAATGCAATAATGGTTTTGCTTACAAGTCAATAATATTATATTATAAAGGATAACGAGATTGTTTAACCGTTGTTTCTCTTACCCACTTTTGACACTCCTTACGTGTCACTAATAATAACCAAATTTCAATTTTTTATGTATGTGCGCGACAGTTTTGGGTGAGAAATTTGAGAATTTAGTGAGCAGCAATTCACTGAAATTTTGGTGAAGAAAGAACCAAAAGGTTCCAACATTCTGAGTGTTAAATGCCTGCAGCGGAATGAAAAGTTAAATGTTTTGTTGCTTCTTTTTGACACCGAAGTGAAAAGGTGAAATTTTTTACATGGAGATTTGCTATCAAGCAATGGAAAAGAATGACTTTTTATTGTGGATGCGTGGGATTTTGTCTTGAAAGCTTTCGTCTTGGTCGTTGTTCGTTTAGAGGAGAGCATTTTGAAAAAGGACAAAAGTCGTTGAAGAACAAAACATTTGAGTTCGGAGTTAATCGTTGGTGTTGTGTACTTTGGTGGTTGGCTTTTTTGGTGGGTGTGTCATAGATTGTGGTGGACCTGTGCTGGGCGTGGTGCTTAGATTTTTGTTCTGTTCGTGGTGAGGAAAATAAAATGGGGGCAAAAACGACATAAAATTGATGAAAGTAGTGTAAAAAATAAGGTATTTTTAGTAGAACCTTTCGATTGTATTTTACATGTGTTAGGACCTAAGATTATGATTTGTTAAATTAATATGTTTCCGTCATTCGTACAAAGCTAAGTATTTAGGTGTTATGAATCAACAATTACGTGTCGAACAAAAGCGATATTTTGAAGACACTCCTTTTTTATGGTTCACATAGTTAAACGGATCGGTAAAGATAAGTCATAACATGTTATCTCTATTATATAATAAATGTGTTGAAAGGAGGGGTGAATTTGCTCTTGACAACAACGGAGTAGTTTAATTTCATTTATTATATGTGTTTAAGATTAGGATTAGTGGTCTTGCATGGCTAACTTCCACAGAGATGTATTGCCCATCTGCAATGCCTCATGATAACACGAAGGTTTTCCATTATCAGTTAACAACAAGTAATTTGTTAAAGGAGAGAATATGTGATGAGGTCTAATAACTTTGTTGGATCTCCTCACTTCGACCATTGGGATGACAAGAGTGGTCTATCATGTCTCTTGGACTCTCACTTTCTCATACAAGATCGTCTTTTGTAATGTTCTCTAATACCGCCTTTTCCTTCTTTGCTGGCTTCTTTTTAGTTTCAGAATTTGTCTTATGTTTGAATTTTCATTAAATGTAACGTCTATGCATCTAATGACCTTTCATATCATCTGCCCTATAGCTAATGAAAATGCATTTTTTTGCTTTCGGATTAAGCTTGTCCCTGCCACTTTTGTACGAAGGTGTCTTGTAGGAATTTGAGGTAAGAGTTGGAATCCTATGTGTAAAAGTGGCTTGGTATAATCTCTGACCCTAAACCCTATAGTATAGATTGTTGGATGTGATAAGGCTTTTCAAAATATCCATTTCTTATATAGAATTAGGTATTTGGAACATCAAGTGTTCTATATATATAAATAAAATACTTTTTTTCGTGGTAAGAACGTTTCATGCATTGGGAGGGGGTAAGGGTAAGGGCTTTTATTGGTGAAATAGTTATGTTGTTGCGAGAACTCAATGCCCAAGGTTCGTTTTGTGTACCAATCTGATATTTGAGTTCATTAAGATGTTCACTTGCCACATTTTTTTATCTGGTTTGCTTTGTCTGTTTCACCGTCTCCTATTGTTTGAATCATAATAATCTTTCATGATTAGAATGAATATAATTTGCCTCCCCTCCAAACTTTGTTGCTTCAAGATAAACTTATTTAATCTGTAATGTTATTTTTCCTTCAATAAAAATATGACAATTTTGCTCTTATTCTGAATTATAAAAGAGAAATATAAAAATGAGTCTGTTCCAAAGTAATAACCTTCTAGATGTGAAAAACCGGGTGTTAGTTTGTTTTCTCCATGTAACGAGTGATGGATTTTAGATTACTGGCGACAACACAAAACTCTGTGGTATGATATATATGTTCAGTAATCACAAATTCAAACACAAACAAATTATACAATGAGGTGGAGAATGCAAAGACACGGGAAAATATAGGATAACACATTTAATGATGCTAAAACTTAATGATACTAACGCTAACTTAGGTGTGTGAGCATTAAGTTACCGAAGTTTGGGACGATAGTATTTAGACCAATAGGAGTCGTCGCATAACTTAGATTGAAAGACAATAAACACAAGCAATGGGAAAAATCCCATTGGAGTCACTGCATAAGAAACCCATTTTGTTGTGTGATCAAATATCAGAAAGGATGCTGCAATGAAAGCCACAACCATAGCAGCAACAGATATGATTAGTAACTCAGGTCCAAAAGTCAAGCTGGGATGTAGTGACATGACAAATTCAGTGTTTGCGAATCTTGAAGAAGTGAAATTTGACAAGAAAGAGAGTATGGATGCAGAAGAAGTAAACAATGCGATTGCATTTGTGACGATGAAGACAATGAACCAGACACTGTTCTTATTACCAGGAACCGTGAGAGCAGCTGCAAATGCTACAGTTGCAACAAGTGTTGCCACTACCATCCCTGAATCTGCTATTCCTTTGGCAGATTCTTTGATATCTTTAGATAACTGATTGTGTTCGTCATAAAATACATCAATGGGTGTCTTTCCCTTCTTGTTTCTCATACTCCTTAATTCATCAGGAACACTTCTCTCCGCATCCTATTTATCAACCACAAGTACGTGTCAAGATTTCTTGATTTGATGTCTTATAATACTAATTAGTAAAGAAAGACTGAATAAGAAAAAGGAAATGAATGAATTGACCTCGAACCAACCGAGCTCTCTTTGCATTTGAATTTTTGCACTTAAACCTGAGAATGATTTGAATTCAAGGGGCAAAAGCGCAGCCAAGTGTAGGACGTTGTTACCTTCCTTATCCATTGCTCGTACTAAATCTTGTTTTTTATCATTTATAAACGAATTAAAGATGTCCAAACGTCGATATAGAAGAAACAAATGCATTAGGTTTCGTCCATTAGAGTCCTTTAAAGCTGTGAATATTGCAACACTCTCCATAAAACACCATATTACTTCGTCATCGTTTCCTGATTCGATTGCATCAAACAACACTGCGGATGGTCGAGTAATCAATGGCACAATCTCTTTGGTTTTCTGTTTTCCAACTTCAGTCCAAATCTTCCTCAGCAATTCCATACCCGTTACGGTTGATTGTCCTGTTTCAGCGTCGTCGTGTAATTTTCTCTCTAGATTGGCCCAATAAATGATTAATATGAAAACAAATGAAAAACAAGTCAAATTAAAAGTTGATCTTATGTTAAGCACTTCTTTTTGTTTTATTTCTATATAGAAAGTTCGAAACTCCTGACTTAAATTTGAAAGTGTAAATATTTGCTTGTCAGTTGCTATACGTTTGTATCATGAGACTGATAAACTTAATAAATATATCTAATATATTAGAATTATAAGACTGAATATAGACGATTAAGAAGTAATTGTTATTTAAAAATATATAGATGCATAAATTTCTAAATTAAAAACCTAGATAATGAAGCTTTTTAGAACTTCATAAGGCTTTCGCGCCAGTATATGCAATGATGTTAGCTCTTCTTCATGTCTTGCAAATGTCAATTGAAGTGGACGTTTTTCAAATAATTTAATGGCCACATCTGTGAAATGCACAAATTAATTAGCCATGATGGACTGCATATATAGAAAGCAAGGTAAATAGCGATGATGGACATGTACAAGGTTGTTTGAGATTGTAATTACAAAATGAGGGTTGCCAGAAATATGTATGATGATTTATATATATATATATATACATATATATATATATATATATATATATATATTTTGTTGAGAATATTACTTAATATCTTTCTTATTTAAATTAGTTTTTAGGAAATATTTCAGTTTTAAATATATGTTACAGTTTTAGGAAATTAGTTATTATTTTAGACTAGGAGTGAAATATTCTAAATATTTTATACTTGATATTTATTATATTTTGCTCTATATATAGGGTATATCAATAAAATACAAAAACATGTTCCTCCGTGTAACATATCACATATATCTCTCATATATCTCATATCTCTCATATTTTCAAAAGCCCTACAAATCTCAACAACTGGTATCAGAGCCATTGTTCTTACTACCGATAGAATGGAAGGAAATATATCAAATGAAATAGTACCTTCTCTACTTTACACGGTCTTCTTTCTCATCTTGTAATAAAGTGTATCAGGGTTTAAGCATTTTCAAAGACATTCTTATGAGATGAAATGGTATCCTTTTGTAATTGTAATATTGTAAAGTGGCATAGTGGAATAAAGTTTGAATATATATATAGAAGTTCATAACTTCAAATCTAAAATAGACAAAATGGGGTATCCTTTAATTTTCTCACTCTGCTCTCAATTTTTCTAATAAAGTAAAGAAAAACTCCTACCAAATTGAAAATTATATACTGAATCTGATCAAAATAATTTGAACAGATCATTAAATTTGCGATTGAGTTATAGTGTTTAACAGAAGAATTGGTTGACTTGGCTAATTATAGTACAACTAGGTTTAAAAAGGATAAACAAGAGTGTTTAATTAGTTATGCACTTACCAAACTTGTTGTGGTTAATGGTCACAAAAAACAGTTTTTCAATATCCTCGTAATCCATTTTGTCGAGCAGAGGCTGAGAGCATAGAAGTTGCACAATTCTGTGATGGGAAGATAAAGCAGCCAAGTGAACTGGAAGCATCCCATCTGAGTTTCTTTATCAGCACATCTTCTGGACTCATAAGCTTAGCCAACTCTTCAACACAAGTAGTGCTCCCCGCACCTGCTGCTACATGAAGAGCTGTGTCGCCTGATTCCGTCAATGGGATGCGTACACTATTTGGATCTTCTTTAACAATGAATACCATTTCAACCCATTTATTGAGGAATGCAGGCATGTACATATCTGCAAAATCAATTTTATCGCATAAAGTAGAATCAATTCTTCCAAATGTTCCGAATCACAGAGAGAAGAGAGAAAAAAGAAGATAAAGTGAAAGTGAAAGTGAAGATTGAGTTTACCTGGGGAAAGTGTAGTGGCAAGTACAGTATGGTGATTGGTTTAGGCGACGAAAGAGGGTATTTATAAGGCACAGTTGAAGCTAAGAACATTTATAAATAAGATAATGAGAAGCTTACGTGAGTGGCGTGTATGGTAAGGAGATACTGACTTCTGATATCATCCAGAAGAAAGAATAGTTCTTTTCCGGAATAAAAATACTCTTTTCAAAATATATCAAAATTGAAAAATTAAAAATAATTTTAATGTTTAATTACTATTTCTAATTTTCTGACATGAAATGAGCTGTTGTGATTAAAAAATACCGGGAAGAGAAGCAAAGGAGAATTAGATTCTAAATTGCGTTAGTTGATGAACTTGATTTGGTTGGATGGGAGAATAAAGATAAATTGAAGCTTCATACTTTTTTAAATGGCGCGGACACAACTTTCCCAACGTTTATCACCATCTCTTTGTTATGTTGCTGTCAATTTATGAAGTTGGATTATCCGCAACATTAGCTACCGTCCTCTTCTTCAAATGTTCTGTTTATCATACAACTTCATTAACACTCATTCAAATAATTTCATAGTATGATCTACTGAAATAGAATTAATTTAAAATTGGTTTCAATTTTATAATGACTTAAGATCTTTTTTTGTTTAAATCAGTTCTTAGACAAAAAACAATTCAGTTTTAAAAAGTAGTTATTATTTAGGTTAATATTGAGTTTTGTAAATATTTTATAAATTTGACATTCCGTTACATTGTGTATCAGGGGAGACCTATAGAATAGGAGGAGTTTCTCACACATTATTATTTGGTGAAAATTGCTTTCTTTGGACGATAAGAATGCACACTTATATAAATAAGTTAGATTTATAAGAAGTTATGAAGGAAGATGATGATCAGTTTTTCGAAAATCCCATTAATAAGATGCAAAAGGAAATAAAAACAAAGAAGACAAAGGCAAAGTCATATTTGTTCGTAGGTGTTTTACAAATGATCCTTACTAGATCAAGACTCTAAAATCATCCTAAGAAATTTGAGAAATTTGAAAGAAAAATGTGAAAGGAATGATAAGACTCAATGCGGGAAAGTTTTAAACTTTATAAGGAAGTTTGAACTACAAATGAATTTCACGCATTGAGTCATTCACGTACTTTCTCAAATAGATTACAAGAAACGAATTTCAAATGAAAACACAAACACATAAATTAGAGAAATAGGCATTACATTCACCTACTTGACCAATCAATTATTTTTCGCAAGAAGGGTAAGGTTTATGATTTGATTGTTAAGGTTAGTGTTTTCACTTGTTGGTCCCAATTCTAGTTCGTGAAGGATTTGGGTTATGAAGAAGCACTGTGTTTGGTTTTGCATCGTGAAGAAAACATGCATCTGGTTATAGGTTGTTGAGAAGACTTGTGCTTGGTTATGGCTCTGGACCGTGAAGAAGACATGCATCTTGGTCTAGGTCGTGAAGAACAATTGCATATGGGTCTGGTTCGTGAAGAGCTGAAGGAATATTTGCTGGAAGGAGTTTCTAACGTGTAAGATTTTTGGGAGGGAAAGAAGAGTGTAAAATTTTTGAGGGAAAGTGGAGAGACAACTCGAAGAAAGAGTTTAAGAATGAATTAAAACTATTATTTATGTTATGTCTTATTATTTATATTAACAGAATAAAAAATAAATAAAATAGTGATAAATTTTGTGATTAATATTTTGTGACTGAATAATCGGTCATTAAATCAGTCACTCGTTTAGAAAGAAATATTCGGTCACTATTTTGGTCACTGATAGTCACTAACATTTTTAGTCACTGATATCGGTTATTATTTGTCAATTTTTTAGTAGTGATTGTTTGATAAAATATCAAAAAGAATTTCTTAATATTTCTGTAATCCTTGTTATCTAATTGAGTTGTGAATTGTGAAAATTTTCATATATTGCACAAATATCTCTGGAAAAAATAACATACATTTATTACTTATTATGTGCGACCAATGCATTATAGTTTTTCACTAACACAATCTTTCGTTGTCCATACAAAAATAACCACTTACTTTCATAGATGTGTCAACCTATTGTCCATGTAAAGATAACCATTTCTTATATAGAACTAGGTATTATATATATATATATATATATATATATATATATATATATATATATATATATATATATATAAAGACGTTTTATGAATTGAGAGGGGTAAGTTATTGATGAAACAAGTAGGCTTATCTATAAACCTTTTTAATAATCTCAATTTCAAACACAACTTCAATGTTTCACAAACAAAACAAATGATAGACAGAAATGATGGAGTAATTAAGACACATAAAATAGGAAAAACACTTAATGATGTTGTAAGAAACAGGTCACCAAAGTTTGGGACGATAGTATCTAGACCAAAATAAATCATCGCAGAATCTAGATTGAAAGAGAAGAAACACAAGCAATGGGAAAACCCCCATTGGAGTCACCACAAACGAAACCCAACTTGTTGTGTGATCAAATATGAGAAAGGAGGCTGCAATGAAAGCCACAACCATAGCAGCAACTGAGGCAATTAGGAATGCAGGTCCAAAAGTCAAGCTGGGATGTAGTGATATAACAAATTCAGTTTCTGCAAATCTTGAAGAAGTGAAATTTGACAAGAAAGAGAGTATGGAGGCAGAAGAAGTGAATAATGCCACTGCATTTGTGACGATGAAGACAATGAACCAGGGATTCTTCTTGTCACCTGGAACGGTGAGAGCAGCTGCAAATGCTACGGTGGCAACAAGGGTTGCCACAAGCATCCCAGATTCTGCTATTCCTTTGGCGGATTCTTTGATCTCTTTCGATAACGGCTTATGTTCATCATAAAATATCTCAATTGGTGTCTTTCCATTCTTGTTTCTTTCGCTTCGTAATTCAAAAGGAGCGCTTTTCTGTACTTTCTACTTGTAATCAAAATCAAAAGTATATGTTAATATATTTTTGTATATATATGTATACAAATAAAAAGGATTTTTTAACAAATATTTTATTGATAAATTGACAAAATTAATAAATAAAATAATTTTGTATTTTTTTAGGAAGTTACAAAATAAAATAATAAAATTTTATAATTTTTTTATCAAGAATGATTATTTATCAAAGTTTATCAAATAAAATTTTGTCAAATATCATTTCATATATATAAAGACATGTGGGTGCATGGATCTATAAATAACAGAAATGATCGAATAAAAATAGGGAAATGAATGAATTGACCTTGAACCATGCGTGCTCTGTTTTCATTTGAATGACTGCATTTAAACCAGAGTTTAGTTGGAATTGAGGTGGTAGGTGCGCAGCCTCGTGTAGAACGTTGTTACCCTCCTCATCCAACCCTAGCATTAAATACTTTATCACACTAATATTTTTATACTCATCAAAGATGTTTAAGCGTCGATAGTGAAGAAGCAAGTGGAGTAGGTTCCGTTGTTTAGAGTCATATGAGTAGATGATTGTTTGAGGTATCCTCAAGAAAAGCCGAATTACTTGATCATCATTTCCTGATTCTAGTGCATCAATCAATATTGGTATGGGATAATTAGTCAACGACATTATTTTTCGTAATTCCAAATGTTCAACTTCCCTCCATATCTCTCTCAGCAATTGCATGCCCGTTACTTTTGATAGTCCACCGTTATCATTCTGGTCTAGTAATTCCCTCTCTAGATTGGTCAATGAAATGATAATTATAACACGAGAAGAGAAAAAAAAAAGTTAAATTAAAAGTTCATCTTATATTAAGCACATATTTTTTGTTTTAATTCCATCTAAAAAGTTTTATATATATATATATATATATATATATATATATATATATATATATATATATATACTACTCCTAAATTTCCTCGGTTGCTATAAGTTTGCATCATGAAACTAATAACTTATTAGATAGATTGTGGAAGCATTTTTTCTATTTTAGATAATAATATTTTGACTCATTTTTTTTATTTATTTTGAATTTATTAGTCTAATCACCTTTAGATCATTATATTATATTTTTTTTTGAAATAATCAAATTAGATAATTGAAGGATGATTAAAGTGTTGGATTAAAATATGATTATCTTATAGTTCATGTTCTCTTCTCTTTGTTTCTTCTTTCTCTCATTCCCCTGGCTGTATCCTCTTTTTCCTTCTTGTTCCTTTCCTCTATTAATCTATTACTATTATAACACTGAATATTGGCAAGACAATTAACAAGTAATTCTTATTTTCTTTATATACAAATATAGATGCATAAATGGAAATGAAACATACGTAGAATTTCTGAAGGCTTTCGCGCCAGCCAATGCAATGCTGTTTGCTGGTTTCCATCTCTTGCCATGGTCAATTGAGGTGTATACATTTTAAATAATTTCATGGCCAAGTCTGTGAAATGCACAAATTAAATAGCAATGATGGACTAGGAAGGCAAGGTAAAAGAAAGTTGCTTGAAATAGTAATTACAAAATGAGGGTAAAGACGATGCATTTCATGGGTTATTAACATCATGCTCATTTATTTTGATAAATGTTATTACTCTGATGTCAAATGAAATAGTATTTTTGAGTCTTGTATATAATTTTGCAATGAAGTGGAACCAGGGTTAGAGTTCTAAAAATTGTGAGAAATAGCGAGTTATGAGCTGACAAACATGCTCTTACCAAACAAGTTGTTTCCAATGGCAAGAAAAAAGAGAATTTTAATGTCCTGGTAAGCCATTCTGTCAAGAAGATGTTGCGAGTATAGATGTTTCATTCTTGTGTAACGGAAAGGTATAGCAGCAAGGTGAACGGGAAGCAACCCCCGCGAGTTTGGTTTTAGCATGTCTTCTATCGCCATAACATTAACCAACTCTTCCACCATTTTAAAGTTCTCTGAAATTATTGCTAGATGAAGAACTGTGTCACCATCTGCATTCAGTGGAACGCGAACACTAGCAGGATCATTTTCAACAATGGGTTTCATTTCATGCCACTCACCTACGACTGCAAGCCGGAACAGTACGTCCACATAATCTGCAATCCTTTCAAACTTCATTTTAGTCACTACTTTTACAACTCAAATCTATCAAGCCATATTATTGTATTAAAACCTTGTGAGACAGCTTGTGAGGTAGCAACAGAGGGAAGAGTTTGGTTATGGCTCAGATAATCTCGTGATACTGTAATAATCTGAATGTAGGATTCATCTGAAACTTCCACATCAGGATTCGTCATTTTCTCACCAAAATGAAAACCTGAAACTGACAATAGATTTATGGTTCCTAAGAATCTGGTATCTATTTTATTTACATAAAATAAAATAAAGAAGATGAAGTGAAAGTGATTGAAGTTTACCTGTGGCGAATGGTGATCCTTGTAAGAAGATAGATGTGTGTTGATGGAGAATGAAACCTCTTCTAATTCTATTATATTGTTGCAGTTCTAGTAGTATTTCTTTTCTGTTGCTGAAACTTGTTGTCAGAGAATCTGTCCCAAAAGCAAAACTCAAGCACTGCTAAATTCCAAAAGTAAAACCCGAGTATAGCTGGATTCCAAGAGTAAAGAAGAAAGAGTGGGTACTAATATGTTCCAGAGACATTCTCTCCAAATTCTTAAATTGATCTATCTTCACATTCCGAAGTTGTTGGAAGATAACATAACCAAGAGTAAAGCATCTAAGAAAAATTATTATTGATTTAAATTGGTTTCTAAAAATTAATTATCTTGGTTACCAAGAGGAATCGGTCGGTATACATTACTTATTATTACAAAAATTAATTTTTAAATTAGTGAACGATTAATTTAGTAATTAATTATAATTTTTTATTTATAAAATTAATTATTTTAATAATCAATCAATTGATCGTTAAAGTGATTAATAATTTTTTATTACTAAAATTAATTATTATTTAAGAATTTTTTTATATTGTGATAAATTGATCACTTTTGTTTGTTTTATGTTTTCTTCCTATTTATATAGGAACTTCTTTTGTATGTTTCGGTGACTGATTCTGCAAAAAGTATATGTTTTACACTTCAGTTCTCTCTGCCTCTCTTTTTTTACATGTTTTATTGAATGAAGGTCTCACCATGGGAACCTTTTATTCTTTTTCTATGAAACAGAATACCAAACCAGCATTACCATATTCAATACTAAGGGAGTGCTAAAATACAAGCAAGTAGAAGGAAGAGGAGACGAGTAACGTATAACTTGGCACATATAACATAAAAGGTTAGGAAAAATAATGACCAATGTTAGTGACAAAAAATAATTAGTCACTATAGGGTTATAGGGATCAATTTATAAATTAAAAATTATTGATAAATAAAATAATTTTTAAATTGGTGCCTAAATTGGTGACCATAGTAAATTCATTTTTAAATTGGTCACTAACATTAACTATTAAGGTTTTAGTTACCAAAAAAATTTGTCTTTAATTTTGTATTAAGATTGATTACTAATAAGGCAAATTTAGAAACTATTTTTTTTTAGCTAAAACGTTGGTAACTATTGTTTATGACTAATTTATGGACAAATTCACTAAAGTGACTAATTTAAAGACTAAATTAGATATTATTTTAATTACTAATAAATTTTACATTACAAGAAAACTTTTAAATAGTAATCAATTTTAGTGACCAATAATTGTTAGTAATTATAGAGATACCAATTTTAAAAAATAATAATTATTGGTTACTTAAATAGTTACTATTATGAATAAAAAATTATAATTATAATTGATCAATAAATTAGTCTCTAAAATTAGCTTCCAAGGTTCTAGCTACTAAAGGAAATTGATCACTAAAAATTAACTAGATTTTGACTACCAAATGAATTAGTTTCTAACTTAGTCTCTAATTAATTAGTGCCCAATTATAATTTTTTATTTATAATAGTGATTATTTTAGTAACTAGTCATTTTTACTTTTGTAAATTGATATAGTTACTAAATATTGTTCTTAAAATTGTATTCTAATTGAGGATTTTTTTTAGTGTTGGTTTATAAATTGGTTTTTATAAATGGGTTACTCCAGTGATTAATAAGATATTTTAAGAGCTTTTAATGATGAAACAGTTAAGTTGTTGCGAGAACTCAATGCCCAAGGTTCGTTCGTTCACAAAGTCTTTACCAATCTGATATTGAGTTCCTAATTAAGATGTTCACTTGCCACTTTTTTTTGCTTGGGTTTGCTTTTCTAATTTGTTGTCTCCTATGTTTGAATCACAATAGTATTTCATAATTATAATGAATATAATTTGCCTCCTCTCCAAACTTTGTTGCTTCAAGATAGGCTTAGTTAATCTTTAATGTTTTTTTCCATCAATAAGAAAAATACAATTTTACTCTTATTCTGAATTATAAATGAGAATTATAAAATTAAGTCTGTTACAATGATAGCCTTCTAGTGTGAAAAAATATGTGTTTTGAAGCAAGTGTTGGAACGATATTTGTTCCACTACTTTACTTAATCCTCATTATTTGTTTTCTCCATGTTACCAGCATTGAAGTTAATGCAACAATGGTTTTGCTTACAAATCGAAGTTGAAAGTTTGGGATAGACAAAGCTTTGTGGTATGATATATATGTTCAGTAATCACAAATTCAAACACAAACTTTATTATTTCACAAATAAATTATACAATGAGGTGGAGAATGCAAAGACACGGAAAAATATAGGATAACACACTTAATGATGCTAAAATTTAATAATACTAACGCTAACTTAGGTGTGTGAGCATTTAAGTTACCGAAGTTTGGGACGATAGTATTTAGCCCAATAGGAGTCGTCGAAGAACTTAGATTGAAAGAGAATAAACACAAGCAATGGGAAAACCCCCATTGGAGTTACTACATAAGAAACCCATTTTGTTGTGCAATCAAATATCAGAAAGGATGCTGCAATGAAAGCCACAACCATAGCAGCAACAGATATGATTAGTAACTCAGGTCCAAAAGTCAAGCTGGGATGTAGTGACATGACAAATTCAGTGTCTGCGAATCTTGAAGAAGTGAAATTTGACAAGAAAGAGAGTATGGATGCAGAAGAAGTAAACAATGCGATTGCATTTGTGACGATGAAGACAATGAACCAGGCACTGTTCTTATTACCCGGAACCGTGAGAGCAGCTGCAAATGCTACAGTAGCAACAAGTGTTGCCACAACCATCCCGGAATCTGCTATTCCTTTGGCAGATTCTTTGATATCTTTGGATAATTGTTTGTGTTCGTCATAAAATACATCAATTGGTGTCTTTCCCTTCTTGTTTCTCATACTCCTTAATTCATCAGGAACACTCCTCTCTGCCCCCTATTTATCAACCACAAGTACGTGTCAAGATTTCTTGATCCCATGTCTTACAATACTAATTAATAAAGAACGATTGAATAAGAAAAAGGAAATGAATGAACTGACCTCGAACCAACCGAGCTCTCTTTGCATTTGAATTTTTGCACTTAAACCTGAGAATGATTTGAATTCAAGGGGCAAAAGTGCAGCCAAGTGTAGGACGTTGTTACCTTCATTATCCACTGCTCGTAGTAAATGTTGTTTTTTATCATTTACTAACGGATGAAAGACTTCCAAACGCCGATATAAAAACAACAAGTGCACTAGGTTTCGTCCATTAGAGTCCTTTATGTTCGTGAGTATTGCAACACTCTCCATAAAATACTCTATTACTATGTCATGGTTTCCTGATTCTATTGCATCAAACAACACTGCGGATGGTTTAGTAGTCAAATCCAAAATCTCTTTGATTTTCAGTTTTCTAACTTCGGTCCATATCCTCCTCAGCAAGTCCATACCCGTTACGGTTGATCGTCTTGTTTCAATGTCGTCCTGTAATTTTCTCTCTAGATTGGTCCGAGAAATGATTAATAGGAAAAACAAATAAAAAAAACAAGTCAAATTAAAAGTTGATTTTACATTAAGCACTTTTTTTTTCTATATAGAAAGTTCTATACTCCTAGTGTAAATATTTGCTTGTCAGTTGCTATACGTTTGTATCACGAGACTGATAAACTTAATAAATATCTAATATATTAACATTATTATAAGACTAAATATTGACGATTAAGAATTAAGTAATTGTTATTTAAAAATATATAGATGCATAAATTTCTAAACTAAGAACCAAGATAATTAAGCTTACTTAGAACTTCATAAGGCTTTCGCGCCAGTATATGTAATGATGTTAGCCGTTGTTCATCTCTTGCAAAGGTCAATTCAACTGGACGTTTTTCAAATAATTTAATGGCCACATCTGTGAAATGCACAAATTAAATAGCCATGATGAACTGCATATGTAGAAAGCAAAATGGGGTATCCTTTTTAATTTTCTCAGTCTACTCTCAATTTTTCAAATAAAGTAAAGAAAAACTTTTACCAAATTGAAAATTATATATTGAATCTGATCTGGGTTTGGATCAAAATAATTTGAACAGATCATTTAAATTTGTAATTGAGTTTATAATGAATTTAACAGAAGATATTTGATCATATCAGTTGAATTGGTTGAGTTGGTTAATTAGTAAAACATGACAAATACTCTACCACTAGCTTTAAAAAGGATAAACAAGGGTGTTTAATTAGTTATAGATGCACTTACCAAACATGTTGTTGTTGATGGTCATAAAAAACAGTTTTTCAATATCCTTGTAAGTCATTTTGTCGAGCAGATGGTGGGAGCATAGAAGTTGAACTATTCTGTGATGGGAAGATAAAGCAGCCAAGTGAACCGGAAGCATCCCATATGAGTTTGGTCTCAGCACATCTTCTGGGCTCATAAGCTTAATCAACTCTTCAACAAAAGTAGTGTTCCCCGCACCTGCTGCTACATGAAGAGCTGTGTCGCCTAATCCAGTCAATGGGATGCGCACACTATTTGGATCTTCTTTAACAATGGGTAACATTTTATCCCACTCATCCAGGAATGCATGCATGTACATATCTGCAATATTTTCAAACATAATTTTGGTCGCGGTGTAAAAATTCAAGTGTGAGTCTAAGTCTTAGTAAAAATAGAAAGTTAAACATTATAAATAGATGAATATCTATAAACTCATTATTTTAAGATTTTGAATTATGAGTGGTGTCAATTCCTTGCGTTTCCTTACGTGTAAATTGAGTTTATGTGTCATGATTCATGTTCCATGTGAATACAATAGTTTCAAGTATGCATAACTTACCCCCACGTTCTTTGGAGTTCCTAATTTCATCCATTAAATTTGGTGGTGAGGCATGGCTTTCATCATCTCCTGGTATTATAATCTTAATGTCGGGTACATCTGAAGCAGCAGCCACATCGGGATTCATGCTGTTGCTTCCTTCTTTCCAAGCCCTCTAAGCTTCAGCATATATAATAATAATAATGTAAAACCAGACACATTAGTTTTCCAGCACAAAGTCACATACGTTTCATTATCTTCTTTTCTAATTATGTTTGAAAGTTTAAGTGTCATAATTTAATGAAATTCTGTATCACATATATATTATTAGAGTCAAACTTTAATTTAAATAGGAGAATAACACAACTAATATATCCATACAAGTAGGGGCAAATTTACTTATACATGTGGGGCCTTTACTTTATTTAGAATTTGATCAAAAAATAAGATGAGGCGCAGTTGAAGCTAAAAACATAGAGAGAAGAAAGAAGATAAAGTGAAAGTGAGAATTGAGTTTACCTGGAAAATTGCAGTGGCAAGTACAGTATGGTGATTGGGGTAGGCGATAACAGAGGGTATTTATAAGGCACATTTGAAGCTAATAACATGCGTTAAGAATTTAAAAATTTAAGTGTGAGTCTAAGTTGCACGTTAGCTAAAAATAAGATAGTAAAGTATTATATAAGGATAAAGACCCATCGATCTATTACCTTAAGGTTTTGATTTGAGAATGATGTCAATAATTTATGTGATTGAGCTCAGGTCTTGTTGATATCGTATCTTTCCAGTGAAACTTCCTCTGTAAAACCTACCATGTATAGAATAAAGAAAATAATATAAGGTTTGGTAAGTGGCGTGTATGGTAAGGTGATTATCGTGGGAAGGGAGATGCTTAGTTCTGATATGATGGAGAAGGAAGAATAGTTCTTTTCTGGAATAAAAATACTCTTTTCAAAAATATATGAAAATTGAAAATTAAAAATAAAATGTTTTTAAAACAACATTGACGGGTAATATAAGTTAAAGTTGAAAATGTCACTTTTAATGTTTAATTACTATTTATAATTTTGTGACATGAAAGGAGGTGTTGTGATTAAAAAGTATGGGGAAGAAAAGCGCGGGAGAATTAGATTCCAAAGTACGTTACTTGATGAACTGGATTTGGTAATTGGATGGGAGAATAAAGATAAGTTGAAGCTTCATACTTTTTTCAATGGCGTCGACACAACTTTCCCAACGTTTATCACCGTCTCTTTGTTATGTTGCTGTCATATGAAGTTGGATTACCCCGAACATTTTGTCGTCTTCTTCAAACGTTCTCTTCGGTGTGGATATTAGAGAGTGAAACCAATATATTTAAAAGGAAAATAATTTTTTAATAATTATTTTGACAATTTTATCTTATAATAATATCTCCTCCTATCCAAAATATCTTATGATAATAAATTTGTAAGTTTTTTTATGTTGTTCAAATTTTTTATTTTTACTTAATGTGTCATTCGGGTTTAAACTTGAATTTTTAATAATTTTAAGAATGTCTTTTCAATATTGTATACTTTCTCCTCGATAGAAGCATTTCAGATCATGAATACTTATCAATGAATTTTCACTCTTTTTTGAACTACCATTCAATTTTAACCTTGTATGTTCGTTTATTCTAATAAGATACACTTGCTTGAAATAAGTCAGTCTAAGTTAAAGGTCGAGCCAGACCAACTTGAACCAAATGTCAAGATGAGCTTACCTAGATAGAAGGTCAAGGCAAACAGGTTTGTGCCAAAGGTTGAGACCGGAACCATGACCAAAGGTTGAGATAGGTAAATCAAGTCAAGACGGACTATCCTTGACTGAAGGGTGAGCCAACTCAGTTTGGGTCATAGTCAAGCCGAGTGCCGATGATTTAGATGAATCGGTCAAAACAAAACATCAAGACAATTCGTCCCAAGTGGAAGGTCGATAAATCAACCTAAATCAAAGTTTGACTAGTCAACCTAAATCAAAGTTTGAGCCACGTCATCTAAGTTGAAGTTTTGACTTTCATACTCATTGTTACTTATATGTCCAATAATATTTTTTTTAATAATATATACATTTTTTTATGTTTAAACAAAGGTTCATGGACGGCACAGACTCGCATAACATTTTGTGGACATTTTGATGTTGTGAATTTTTTCAATAAAATTTTGACAATATAAACTTTTTCGGCTTCAGCCCATGAAAGCCAGAGTCAACTTTGTGGACTAAACTAAATTGACATATACAAATCTCTTTTCGGTGTCAAAATATTAATGTAAAATAACACAATAAATATATTACTTGTTAAAACACTAACACAAAAAAGCCTTTTAACGTCCGACATTTTCAACCTTTGACGTCTGCCCAAACACCGACGTCGTATCGGGTGACGTCAAAATAACGTCGGCAAAATAGCAGACGTCACTTGACGTCGGTCCTTTTGGGAGTCCGACGTTATCCAACGTCGGGGCCAATAATAGCAGACGTCAATTTTTGCACCAGAAAGAGGGAAAAAACTGAGCAATTTAACGTCTGTCAGAGACTGTCAGACGTTAAATAACGTCGGCCCTGCAACAGTCAGACGTTAAATTACGTCGGCCC
>Ga0214544_1003499_pt1 | contig 32379 bp, 15 predicted proteins | sample CNSS3metaG_FD_160074 | JGI IMG/M metagenome (GOLD analysis project Ga0214544, IMG submission 160074) | Root nodule microbial communities from cowpea collected in UCLA plant growth center, Los Angeles, California, USA - CNSS3 | ecosystem: Host-associated > Plants > Roots > Nodule | place: USA...
TTTTTACCATTTCTTTCCTTTCCATTTTATGTTTTCTTCTTCCTTTAATTGTTCTTGGTTTTATATGGTTTATGTTCTTTCCATTTCCTTTTCATTTTGAATCAATCCATCATCTTCTTCTCTTGAGCTTTGTGAAAGGAACCTTCACATCTAGATAGCTTGCTATCTTAATGTCCAGTGGGGATTTCGCTTAGCTTTCTTAATCAACTCACACCATATTCAATAATCTTAAAAAGAAACAAGATAATCCTTCATTACTCTTTCATGTAAATATATGCATCATGTGTTTTTTTTACGTTGCAGTACAAGTCTCCTTGGTTTGGTAATGTAATGGGTTCATTGATGGAGAAAAAGTCAAATCACCCTCTTTTAGTTTTTCTCTTTCTTGTTTTTCTTTAGCTCTTTCACGTAAATGTGGTGCAGTGCATGATTTAACATTTGCTTTATTTACTTCTTTCTAGTTTCTCAAGTTTAGCATGTTGGTTGGTGCATGGGTGGGGTCCACATATAAATTGCATTCACTTTTTTTTAGTTACCTTGTTTCCCGTAGATGTAATATGGAACTTTATATTTTCAAGCATGATGTGGTGGTGTGTATTTGTTATGGAACTATTGCTATGCATAATGTGGTGGTGTGTTGTTGGCAATCGGTAATTCTCATGTGTTGTATGTTGGAAGTGTTTGCCTTGCTTGAAAGATCGTGGTGGAATTAAATGTTGTGTGAGGTTTTTCGTACATAGGAACCCAGTGAAGACTCTTTCGCCTGTGTGAAGCAGTGGAAAGGGGTCCTCTTCGCCTGTGTGAAGCAGTGGTAGAGGATTGGTTCAAGTGTTGTACCCTCTCGCCTGTGTGAAGCAGTGGGGAGGGGATAGATGTTTCACCTTATTTCGGCTCGTTGCGAGTATAGTGCCCGATGTGCGATGCATCGACATTTTTACTCATAATTCCTTGAGGAATAAGGGAGACAATCTGGCTGCGTTAAGTGGGACACATCAAACCATCTGTTCTAGGAAACTAGATGTTGTTGTGGGGTGATAGGCTGAGGAAAACCAAAGATTGATTATAATTACTATATGTGAAGAATTGAGATATATGTGATGTTATGCTTGGTTTGGCATGATTGATTGAATTTTGATTAAGTATTACTTGAATGCGATGTTGAGTATTATTGGACATATTTTATTTATGAATTTTTTTTATGAATATCATTATTTATGGTTAGCTTACCCCTATTTGTTTGTTTGTGTGTTTGTTGTATGTGCGATGATCGTATAACGTGTGTTATACGAGAGCAGATGATAATGCATATGCTTTTGGCAAGGAGTAGATCGACGAGAGGCTGGGGTGAACTCGGGAGTTTTTATAATTTGTTTAGTTGTTTTTAATCAGATACTAAAGTATATGTAATTTTATTTTGATCGGAAATGTTATTGGAAGTTTTTGACAAAGTGACGGGTTGAACTATGTAATTTAAATTAAATTAAAAGTTTTTATTAAGTACAATTTCAATGTTTATTCCTTTTCCGCTAAATGCAAAAAAATTTCTAACGTTCCATGATATCCCAAAATTGGGGTGTTACAAAACACAGATAGGGTGAAATCAATTAAAAAAAGGACAAATACAACATGGCATAATTAAAGCATTTCATAGCCATAACCCGTGTTAGCCCCAAACCCTCAATCCTCCACTCCCAAACATTCTTTTGAACACATCTTGATTCTACAACCTTTGATGAGTACATTGATTGATCTTTGCTGCACGAGTGTCTACTCGTCCCTCCGACTACAGGCCACCACCTGATAGTCCACACGTGGGAATAAATTTGCCATGGCCTTGCATTGCAACACCAAATTGAGTTCCCCAAAACGAACAAAAGTTGGTAGTTGTTCCCAGACTATCAAAACTCTATCAGATGCACTGAAAAGGGCTATCATCTGAAACCTCGTCGTACGAGCCACGATCTCGCACACTTTACTGGACTTCCTAAACCACTAGGCTACAACCTAGAGTGGCCACATGTTACCCCAATACAAGTTACACTCGTAATTGGGCCCTTAGCAAAACATCACCTCATGACCTCCATCCAAAGCAGTGCAAGAATCCTCCTCGTGATCCAACTCTGCACCCAAAACCGCCTGGCACACCTCTCGCGTCGCTAGGAGAAACTTGGATCCAGACCGCCTGGCAGACACCTCACGCCGCTAGGTGCCATACGCTTTCCAGAGCCTCTACCAGATCTTTTCCGCCTGACAGGATTACATTTTCCGCTTGACACCATGCATTCCAAGCTTCTCTTGTTTTCCCTTATCACCTGGCAACACACCCCAAGCCGCTAAGCAGCACACTCCAAGCTGCTAGGCACCATACTAGTAGCATCACTGCTACTGGTTTTTGGCACTTTGAAGCAAGTTCCAAAGAACCATAAGCACTATACATACAATCCATAACATGAAATATGCTTATCCAATCATAATCACATGACTAGATCATAGTCCGAAACAATTCTGAACAACCAAACAATATAAAGCAAGAAAAATACATAACCATTTCCCCAAAATATGGCACAAGCAATAAAACGATAATAATATTAATAATAAAAATAACAACAACAACAACAACAACAATAATACTAATAAAAATAAAATAAAACAATAAAAATAAAATTAATAGCAATGAAAACAATAATAAAATAAAACAAAACAAAAATAATAATAAAACAATAATACTAATAAGTTAAAATAATAATAGTAAAATAATAATAATAATAATAAAATAAAGCAATAATAATAAAAAAATAATAATGATAATAAAATCATCAATAAAGTCAAAAAATGATAATAATAACAACAATAATAAAATAATAGTAAAATAAATAAAAATTTAATAATGATAAAATAAAATAAAATAAAAATAAAATAATAATAATATTAGTAAAATAAAATAATAATAATAATAATAATAACTAATAGTAATATATAAATCATAATAATATAAATAATAAAAATAAAATAATAGTTATAATAATAACAATAACAATAATAGTAAAAATAATAATAAAAATAATAAAAATAATAATAATAAAATCAAATAATATTAGTAAAATAAAATAATAATAATAATAATAATAATAACTAATAGTAATATATAAATCATTATAATATAAATAATAAAAAAAAATAATAATTATAATAATAACAATAACAATAATAGTAAAAATAATAATAAAAATAATAAAAATAATAATAATAAAATCAAATAATAATAAAATGTTAATAATAATAGTAAATAAAATATTAATAATAATAAGAATAATAATAATAATAGTAATAATAATAATATAATAAAAAAAAAAATAATAGTAATAATAATAATAAAATAAATAAATATAAAAATAAAATAATAGTAAAATAAAATAAAATAAAAACAATAATAATAAGAATAATAATAACTAGTAATAATATATATATATATATATATATAATAATAATAATAATAATAATAGTAATAATAATAATAATACTGAATAATAATAATAATATAATATTAATAATAATAGTAAAATAAAATAATAAGAATAAGAATAAGAATAATAATAATATTAATAAGAATAATAGTAATGATAATAAAAATAATAAAAATAATAATAAAAAGAATAACTAATAATAATATATAAATAATAATAATAAAATAATAATTATAATATTAACAATAACAATAATAGTAAAAATAATAATAATAAATAATAAAAGTAATAATAATAACAAAATAAAATAATAATTATAATAATAATTGTGCCGCATTTATGAGAAAAACTCTAAACATCACAACAAGTCAAAAAAAGAAGAATCATAATAATCATAGTAGTGATGGAGTCACATAGAGTACTCAATAGAACAGAAACCACAAGCATCCATACATACTCTCTCTAAAACCACATACAATAAACATAAGGAAGTTAAACAATACAAGAATTTGATTCAGGAGAAAGCTTTCATGCATCAATACATAACACAATTGTATATAATATCATTAAAACAAGAAAATGGCAGCTCCCCTAACTTGGAATTTTGGCTGCAAAAGTATTCTTAGAATCCTTCCTTACACTATAATTGATCTCCCATTGGAGCACCACCCTTGGGCACTCCTTCCAGCCTTCCAACACTCTCCTAAGTTCTGTTTTTAGGATTTTAAAACTCCCTTTTGGTAGGCACACGAAAATGCCTTCCCAAGAGCACCACTCTCTTCATCCATTATTAGCCATATTAATTCTCCCTTAATTACTCGAAACGAAAATAACAATTAACCCATTAACCTTTAACATGTGAGTTTATTGTAGTGTAACAGATTATTCCATGCCTCTTTAGTTCCTCTGACGGCTACTAGGGTTTTTAGGTTTTCCCTAACATTCCAGAATCCAAAAAAAAAAAAAATAATAAAATGCAAATAAGTCAAGGCTAAATTGTGCTAGCCAAGGTTTGAAACTACCCTTACTCAATTACCAAACAATTTCACAACCATTCAACCAATTCATATTTCATGATGATTTATGCACACATGTGCTTATACATTAAGTCACGAGATCTTATCCCCACACAAAACAAATTAAATAATTTATTAACACCATAATGTTGTATACAAGTTTTAAACCCAAGACCTTTCATATAATCAAGTACCCTCAACCACTTGAGCTAATACTATTCCTTATCTTCTCTCTCCACATTACTTAACTTAGAGATTCTCGCCCTCGCATTTATTAAATAAATATTTATTTATTTATTTATTTTTCCCGGGTCTTACAGATGTGACCACCTTTTTTAGGGTTTTAGTGTGTTTTTCAGACCATTCTTCCTAATTGTGCACTACCATTCACGTTTAGAGAGAACCCACTCTCGGTGTTTTTCGTTTTCTACATTTGGTGGCCATTAGACCACAACCCAACTTAGGGTTTTCATTTTCCTTCCTCTGAAATTTATTTGGTCCTCTTCTTCCTTTACACTTATGTTGCATTTTCATTTCTGTTTGTGTTGTAAGCCCATTTCCATGGCTAGCTAAACTTTACAATTGATTTTATGAGGATAATGCAATGAATCCTTTAGGTTTTGATTATATTTGTATTGTGTTCTGTTTGTTCTTCATCCTTTAATCGATGCTTAATGAAGAAACACAAATTTGGGCATGTTTAATAATCAAATAGTGTTATTGCATTTTTACAACTTCTGTTTCACCCTTAATGTTTATGGATTGTTGTGTTTGATGCTCTCACATATGCTTAATCAGTAGGTTTGATTAACTAGTGTATGCTTTGTGTAATTGCATAATGAAACTCATTTTAATCTCCGCTTAGTTGGTTAATTTTGAGAGGAATAAGAGTGAAACATAATAAGAATTTTGTGACTTGTGATAGGTGGACTTGCATTAAATTCAAGAAGTCAATGTGTTTTTATATACTAAGTTTTTAATTTCAAAATTGATTTTTGAACCTACAAACCCCCCTGTGTTGCATTTGGAACCTTTGATTGAAAACATTGGTCACTAGTGTTGGCACAAATAGGCTGGACGATTTGGTTCTTGAAGATTTGATGAAGGTATGTGAAGCGATTGCCTTGGAACATGTTGAACCATGCTTACATTGATGAAGACGTGGAGATTTGATGTTTCACGTTCAAGCCTTGTATCCGTGCTTTCTATTTGGATTAATCCTGGAGAAAATAAGCTTGAAGATTGTAATTAATGTTGTAGACCATTTTGCATTGATTAGATGTATAAGGTCTTATATGTGTTTTTTAATCTATTGAAATGTTTTTCAACAGGTTAAATGGTGTCTTTTAATATGTTGAATGGGTTTTTAACTGATTAAAAGGTTTACTATAGTAGTTTTAACTGATACATATTCAATTAGTTGATTTATTTTGTAATCGACTAATTTCATTTAAGTTAAGTGAAATCAACCGGTTGTTTTGAAAATCAACCTATTGAATTTCATAATAGTTTGACTATAAACGCTATATTTTTCGAAAAAGAGTTGAGAAGACCATTTTTTAGCGCGAAAAATGTTTGGAATATGTGGAACTCTTTCTCTTTCGTGATGAAACAATGTGCAACTATTGAAGATTGATCTTGGATCATTCTTGAAACATTTTTCTTGGTGTTTGAAGCTTGGAAAAGGTGGTTTTGGTAGGCAAGGTTGTGCTATCATTGAGGTTTGGTCTTTCTCAAGTTTTTAGGTTGTGCCTATTGGTTTTCCAGGTCTACAAGAGGTGTCTTGCTGTGCTGGTGTGATTTTTGTGTGATTCAAGAGTCATTATGTGGTGTTTTTGCATATTTTGAAAGTGTAATGTTGTAAACTTTATAAATCTTTTGAAATAGTGCAAAGTCAAGCTCGGGTTGCCTTGACTAACTGGATATAGCTTAGTTTTGAGTGAACTAGTATAAAAATCTTGTGCATTGCTCTTTTCTCTAACCCTTTTCACTTGTATTGCACTTTAAAGTTTAAAGAATTTTGATTAGAATCATCTTTTTGACATTCTTGTGTGATCTTGCATTATCTACATCATTACTCATGTTTGTCTAACTCATTTGAACCTATCTTGATTGATCTTTCATATTGCTCTTGACTTAAATCACAAATTCGCATATCTGCATTTTTTTCAATTTTTCAGTCAATTGTTTTTGTGATTTAATTTGTTGATTCTATCAGTATTGTATCTATTTAATGAAGTCAATAGGGTATCTTTGTTTTTAATCGATTAAAAGTGTCTATTCCAGGAGTGTTTGCATCCATACTTGGTGGTTAATTTGATTCAATTGAAAACTGTTTTAGGCTTTTAAAAGTTACCATATTTTTTAACTAGCCAATTCACCCCCTTCTTGGCAGTTCAACCATTTCAATACTTACAACTGGGAGACGACCTTGGGTTAACTCTTGAGTACTACATTAAAATGTTTTATTTGGTTGGATACAAGCTCAATCACTAAGTTTTTAAACTGAGAAGATAGGCTGAATCAAGAAGGTAGATAATGATAATACACATATAATAAAGGTAGAGCGGTGATGCATCTAGATCAAACAACTAACGAATAGATAGAGTGGATGAGTTAGAGTATACGAGATATGTGCCCACGAGAGAGGGAAAGTAATTAAGATGTATAACTCAATTACCTTGTTAATTGAAGAGATTTGAACTACAAAAGAAAAATAATGTGATCAAGCTTCACTTTATAGACCTAAACTTCTCTCTAAAACACATTTGTCTCTACTTTCTCTCACTTCTCTATGATGTTATGACTATTTCACTATTTTAATTGAGGATCAAAAGTGATCATTATCATCCTGATGAAGAAGGCTATTTTTCAATTAAAACAGCGTTGAAAATAGAAATCGAGAGTTCAGTGAAGAAGTTCAATAGTAAAGTAAAAAGAAGTAAAGAGCGAACTTCCAAATAGGGAAGCTAACCCTTTGGTATTGTATTTGTAAGTTTGATTGTTTCTATTTGTTCTCTAATTGTATGTTTGATTTGAGAAGTTTTAATAATGTGAGTTTTTGTTTATGATGAATATGATGAAAGATAGAATGATGTTTGTGGTTGATAAAATTTGATAAAACTTGTTGTTAATGTGATTGTGTGAAAAGAGGAAAGTTTAAGCTCTTATTATATTGACTGAAAATATATTTTAAAATAGAAAACAAGTTAAATGAGTCAGCTGATATAATCGTAGGAAACTCTAGAGTTAAGTAGAAAAAAGTTTTAGAGAATAGTCTTGAACAAAGTATTAGTGTGTGGGTTTGAGATTATTTGAATTAAGTTTAATCATTTTTACTTATCAAACGATATGTCTTTCAAAATATTGAAGAAGGAAAGTTTAAGTAAAAGATGATAATGCCAAACATTTGTACTTGTCAATTTTATGAGATAGGCATACAATACCCCATTAGGCGAGTCATTTTCTATTATGCGTTGAGATGTCTGATGGGGTATATCTATCAAATAATATACTCAATAGGTGAAATAAGTTCTATTAAGTGTTGAGTCATCTGGTGGGACGTATTTGTTAGATGATATACTTTTTAGACAATATCTCTGTTAAACAAGTATATAAGGACATTATGTGAAAGGAAGGAAAATCTTTGGAAATCTAGAGTGCTCTTTTTATGATGTGATGATTCGAGGAAGAGGTGTCAGACCGAGTAGAATCAAGACTAAGCTCATAATCTACTGGGAATGTGGAATTATTATACGTATGTAAAATATGTGTATGTGAAAGCATAAATAAAGCCTAGTATGTGAAATTAAATTATTGTGTATGTTTTATAATGTGAAGTGATTATAAGGAAGAAATTACTCTTTGTGTACATTGTAAGTGCGACGAATTGGACTCATGTGGAGAAAGATATTTAGGTATGTAAAAAATTGTTTTCAATTGGTTATAGAAACTAACCCTATCGTATAAAGAGAACTTTATTCCTATATTATATATGTAGTATGACAGTGTAGAACCTTCAATGTCTAGTTCATTACACAAAATCTTCCAAAAGTAAGTCATAACATCATGTTTCAAATGCTTAATAGATAAATATTCATATATATATATATATATATATATATATATATATATATATATATATATATATATTAATTATTGAATGTGTGATGGATGGAAAATTGCATGTTAAAATTTGTATGCCTATTTATTTATATTAACTTACCCTTGTGGTTTTGTTTTTGTTTGTTTATGCTATGATCCTGTGCTTATGCTACATAAGAGTAGATTATACGTTTCAAGGAAGTCACAACAATAGAATGGGTAGACGCATTCAAGTTGTCCAAAGAGAAATTTTATATGTACTTAGATTTACATTTCCCTTAGAGCATTACCGTGATGTAAATATATATTGTAAACTTGGTACGAGAGAATATATATATATATATATATATATATATATATATATATATATATATATATATATATATATATATAAAATATATATAAGTTTTATTATCTACAAATGATAGGTTTATAAAGATGTATTTTAATGAGTCTTATATCTAAGAAATTTATTTTGAAATTCTTTTATGTATGAACAATATATTAGACATATGAAATACATCTAGTACCATAAGATTTTGGGGTGTTACAATAAGCAGTGGAATGAATGGCTGATGGCATGAGATGGTAGTGAGATGGATGATTTGCAATGCTCACCTTTTGTAGTAGTTTTATATGGACTTAAGTTGTCGCTTAGATACGTTGGAGATCCATAATAACCACTTTAGTTGTAGGACTTAGGTATGTGCAACAAAGCTTTATGTGAAAAGATTTAGTAAAGATTTCGTGCAAGGGATAAAAATCAATTTAAGTTAGTAGAGTATTAAGTTGAATAACATAATAACTGTTAGTTTTGAAATGGTGATTTAAGCCAAGAAGGGGGTTGAATTGGCTATTTAAAAGTTTTTCGAAAGCATAAAACTCTTTTCAATTGAATCAAATAGACTGGAGAATTACAATGTAAAAGCTGCAGACCAATACACTTTCAATCGGACATAAAATAAAACAGCAGACTAATGTGTTCTTGAGCTATGAAACAATCGATTAAAAAACAAATCAGGTCGGCTAAAAACCTGGGAAATTTATGTAGAATGCAAAATTCAGATTTAACTCAAACAACAAACTTTTACATACAAGACTTGTTCCAAACAATATTTCTAACAAGTATACAACCTCAGATTACACAAGAATGCATTAAAACACACAAAGAATGGATTGCTTGGTTTTCTTGAGTTTTTAAAGTGATTCAAAGTGAGTGAGATGAGGGAAAGAGAATTGCACAATTGTTTTTATACTGGTTCACTCAATCATAGAGCTACATCCAGTTTACAAGGACAACCTGAGCCTGGTTACCACTATATTCAAAAGTTTTACAAATCACACACAAAGATTACACTTTTGAACAAAGAAATTCACAAGATTTTTGACTCATACAAAAATCTAGACAAACACCCTGCAAGAATCGCACTTACAGACCTGAAATTACACCAGGAAACAACCAAAGGCATAAGAACAACCAAACCTGATGGTGGCTTTCCCTAGCCAACCGTACATGTGTTCTTCAAGCTAGTCACAAGCCAAAATGCCTCCAAGATCAACCAAAATCTTTAATCAACATGTTGCAATTGTGTATTGCAGAGAGAGAGAGAGAGTTTTCCAGTGATGAATGACAAGTTTTTGCTCTCTAAAGTCTATAATTACACCTTTGCTCTCGAAAACACAACATATATAGTTTGGTTTAAATGAAATCAGTCGGTTGAATTTTTCGTAGAGTTAGCAGATTTCATTGACTTAAGTGAAATCAGTCGATTGAAAAATAATTCAACTGATTAAATGCATTCATACCAAAAACTATATACTACAAACCTTTTAACCTATTAAAACCCATTTTAACAGATTATAAAAGACACACTAAGGCTAACAAGACATCTGACCTATGCCAAATAGCCTACCAACATGATATAACACCAAATCATTACATTTTACATATTATTTCTAGATTTAATACACTAGAAACACAATCTTTAAGCGAATCTTCAACAATCTTCATCAATCACATGAGATCTTCATGCACTTGGCTTTATCAAAGTGATCCAATGACGCCTAATATGTCAAACAATATGCAGTAGACAAGGTCCTCCCAACAATACAAAGCAAATGATACAATTATGAGTCACTAGTAGACAATTTCATCAAACAATACATACTAGCATACTAGACAAAATATCAGGCGATATAAAGTTGATGATATCATTATATGTGTCTTATTAGAAGAGTTTATCATACGATTCACTTAGCAAAAGATATTATCAAATAATACATAAAGTAAATATGATTCTCATTAGAAGAGTTTATCATACGATACATTTAGCAGATGATATTGTTAGACAATACATAAAGTAAATACGTATAATACTTCTAATTTTTCTATAATCATCTTTTATAGTATTCCAATTCACTTTCTTGCTTCTTCAAGCATAGGATCTTAGATTCTTTTAATGATAGGAGATTCACCAATTCAATCATGCTAGTATGATTTATAGGGTCAAGAGACTATTCATCCCTATATCCTTTATAAACGATTTATGAGTTTGCTTTCACTTCAACTACACTAAATCATCAAAACTTAGTTCTTGGATGTTTCATTAAGTTGTCTAAAGAAATTTTATACACTAGACCTTCTAATTAGATTTGTCTTGTTAAAACATTTAGTTCATTTTGTCTACCTATAATACATATTGTCTAACAAAGCTTAAATAGCTGATTTTAGTGAATGTTTTTGAGTTAAAGCTCATTTTATCCCATTTAGACCAATCTAAATTAAAATAATGGATTTAAACTTCATTATTCTTCAAGAAAGTTAAGATTAAGTATTCAAAAAGTAAACACCAAATAAATTATACAAAACAATAATAGATTAAATGATAAAAACATGCAGTTTTGAAAAACCAAGACCTATGATACATAATTGATTAAGTAAACCAATAATCGATTCATTAAACATGGACTTTGAAATATTTCAACGAGACAAAACATAATCAATTATAACTTATGATAATTGATTAATCAAATTGTGATAGTTAATTATGATATAAGATAATTGTTTGACATGTTAATGAAAGCTTTTTAAAAGATTTTGTGGAACATCAATTTCTTTAAAAGTTTGTGTTCGGGCTTGTGCATTGTATCAACAATGCTATTGCTCAACTGCATGGACAAACATAATTAAGGATTGGAACTTTAGGATACAATTGAAGATCACCAAGGTTCATCTTCAAATGTTGTGTCATAAAAAAAACTAAAGTAGTACAAACTCTTTCCTGAAAATTAAAAAAAGGTGAAATCGTATAGGATCTTAAACAATTTAGAAAAAACACATTGAAAGTAGTCACATTCCTCATTTTATTCACTTTAGCAATTTGTAAACACAACTACAAGATAAAAATTGAAATAATTCTTAGAATTTCTGATGCAAAATTGCTTTCTACGAAGATCAATATTATGGATAGATAAAATATTTCTTTGTTTATGGAGAACAATAAATTCTACGTAATGATTTTAATATCACAACTGGTTTAAATTATAGTTGAAAAGTATTTGAGTGATAGATAAGAGAAATTTATGTGTCTCTTTTAAAAAAAAATTGTATATAGTGTATGGACATAGAAGATTGAACTCATACTAAATGTGGTACTCTTCAAGAAATATTGTTTAGGTTAAATTGATACATCAACAAAACCTAGAAGGGAGTTGAATAGAGCCTTAATTACGAAACTAGAGTGTTTAGTTATAGAATAAATCAAGCACACAACAAATATTTAATTTGTTGATATATATATATATATATATATATATATATATATATATATTTATTTATATTTATATATATATATGCGGTTGCCTATTGATATGGAGGTTTAGTGTAAGGGGGTTCTTTTGTGCTCTAATATAGAGAAGACAATGAGTCTATTCATTATTTTTTTTTTAATGTTTTGTTGTAGTGGTTCTTTTAATTGATTTTCCATGGATCTTTTTCATAACTGGTTTGGTTGGTTGTAGGGTCTTTTTCATAACTGGTTTGGTTTTCCATGGATCATTTAATTTATTTTCTAAAGCTTCTTAGAAATGTTTTGTTAAAATTGATTTCATTAGTAACAATGACTTTTACAATTTGGATGATATGGAGGAGGTGAAACCATGAATGATTTCGCTATAAGATTTTTGTGTAGGTTACGATGCATAGTATAACGAGTTATGTTTGATTGATTGGGAATGGTTCTAGAAAAAAATATGAGTAATGATATGTTTGATTTTTCTGTTTTGAAATTTTTTGATATTAATACTACATTGGGAATACACATTATTTATAAGCAAATCTTCTGTATTTTTTTGTTGGATGGGTTAAGGTGAACATTGATGGTATGACTTGTGGTTTTCCAAAGTTATTGTTACATGTGCTGGTTTGTGTAACATTCTAGTCGCATAGAGATTAAACAAAAATCCTAGTTTCCCTCTTTTTACATAGTAGAGTAGTAACTAATCAATCCAAAGAAATACAAAAATTGTTCTAGTACACACAATAAGCCCCATATTGCTTAGGAGTTGAGGTTAAGCGTAGTTTAAATACTTCTTCCTCCCTCCACCATCCAAGGCTCCTTTTAAGGACATAACCGCGATGGAGCTCCATGCTCTAAAGCGGACAATACCTCAGGAACTCACTCGTCGTTCCTAACGATGTTTTCGGATAGACTTGGGTCTGGTCAGAACATTGACGCCCATTGTGGGACTGACAACTCCTTTTGCCCTCGACTGTGGGGCTTTTTCTGGTACACCCAATAAGCCCCACATCGCTTAAGAGTTAAGGTCAAGTGTAGTTTAAATATTGTTCCTAACGATGCTACTGAACGAACTTGGGTCGGGTCGGAACAAAAATAAAACTCAAACTATACTAAAATTAACCTAAAATTCTATGCAAATTATTTATGAACTATATCTAAAGTAAAAATCTAAAACTGGAGATAATGCATTGTTAATGAATATGAAATATTTGGTTTAATCTCTTAGATTGAATTCTAATGCCTGAAAATCATGTATGAATGAATGAAACGGGATAACAAATCTATTTAAACATGTTTTGAAGTACATAAAACAATACAGAGAGATAAGAAAATACAATGTGTTTGTGAAATGCCTACATGAAAACTGAAAATTTACAAAGTGTTCAACAAAATGCCACAATAAACTAAAAATGAGATTTATGCATATATGAGTGTTGGAAAAAGTATAAATACCCAAAACTACTTATGATATGCATGCAAAACTAAATAGTAACTAAAAATACTCAAAGTTACCATAGAAACCAATTTTAGCAACAAATGTATGTTTATCATATTTTTTGTAGCAAATTATTTTAGGCTTGATATATAAAAAAAAATATATATATATATATATATATATATATATATATATATATATATATATATATATATATATATATATAATGCAAATGCATTTAATCTATTAGATTCATTAATATTATGCATGAGAAATATTCAAAAATGTTAAACAAAGAAAAAAAATCATGATTCACTATTGGAATAAAAGTTGGCAGCAAAGTCATGAAGTACCAACATATTATGTTTTTCAATAAACTTTAATTAGCGATTTGTCTTTGCATAACAAATGAAATGAAATAAATGAAAATGCAAACAAACTTAAAACAATGCTAACTAAATAAAAGAATTGAGAATTGCACTTCGGAATCACTACAAAATAAAAATTTCTAAATTTGGAAGAACTAGAAAACCTAAATGTTAAAACTAGAAATGAACTGAATTAGAATGTAAAACTGTAATTAAATGCACATGTTATGTCTCAAGCAAGTTTGTAATATTAAAATTGTAAGTCTTAAAGGGATTTTAAGACAAGAAGAATGAGTTGAATTGGTTGTGATTGAAAATTAGGTTCAATTTGAATTTATCAAAAGCCCTTACTTTAAATCAGATTGACCAAGAATCAACATGCAATCATTATTGGAACACACATTTTCAATTGATTGAAAACAGAGGTAACAGATTGATTTCACTTAACAAACAATCAGACAGATAAACTAGTATGATTCAATAGATTATAATATCAATTCAACATATTGAAATATTAGGAAAATTGTGCAGAAAAACACAATTCATGATAAACTCATAAACAACTTGCACAACCAATCAAAATTGATTTCAATACATATAACAAACACAATTACAACTCCAAATTACATCAATTCACCAGAATACCATAAAAAGATTGCTTAAAACAAATTTCTTGAAACTTTTTATTAAAGAACAAATAAGAAAAAGGAAAATTAGACAACTGCACATTGACTTTTTATACCGGTTCACTAAAAATTGAGCTACATCAATGCTAAACACTTCATTATATCAAAATTTTTACAAAATGCACCAAGGTTACACTTTTGAAATTGTGAAACTACACCAAGACCATTGAATCCCACAAGAATATCAACAAAGCACAACACCACTCCCACTTGCAAACCTGTAATCACCCCAAGCAACACCTAGAAACTTATGAAAGACCAAACCTTGTAGATGACTCACCCTAGCCAACCAAACATTTTTCTCCAAGTCGCTTACACCATGCAAAACGCTCCAAGATTGCAAATAACACTTTATGAACAACATAGTTTAGAGAGAGAATTTTCAGAGTATTCACACTGATTTCACGCTCAAAATCACAATTGTTACTAATCTCTCTAATAAACTAGGCTTTATAATAGTCTGTCTGTTAGCATATTCAACAGGTTGATTTATCTATTCAATTTGTTGATTTTACTTGACTTAAGTTAGATCAGTTGATTGAATATGTTAATGACAGAATTGTAGTAGCCAATCAATTAATCTATTAAAATCCCATTTAACATACTAAAAGACCTCAACCAGACATAAGACACCTAAACTATGTCATTGTCGCAACCAGTCAATTAATCTGTTAAAAACCCATTTAACAGACTAAAAGACTACAACCAGACATAAGACACCTACACTATGTCAAATAGTCTTTGTGTTAAACTTCAATCTTCAAGCTTCAAGATCTTCATGCAATAGTAAGATAAAACACAAATCAAGCTTGATTACCACAACCTTTCTTCAAGTCTTCATCAATCCATCAGGTCTTTATCAATACTCCATATCCTCATTAAGTCATTATGCAATATCTTCATCAAGTTGTTATGCAATATCTTCATGAAATCTTCATTCATCAAAGTCATTTGTGTTAACAAAAACAAAGCAAAATAACGAATCAAAACATAAAAACAATGTAGAATTGAGAGTTTGCATTAAAGAAATTAGAATAATAAGATTAATTGTAAAACTATCACAAATAAAATTAACTACTCTTTAATTATCTAAAATGTAATTTAAGAAATAAAGCTAAACTAGATCAAATACAATGACTAAAGCAAAATTAACCAAAGAAGAACTTAAAATCTACTCAATAACAAGGAATTAAATGGGATTTTTATTATTTACTAAGCTATAATTCACCAAAACTAGAATTAAATGAAAATTCTAGCTAAAAACACTCCATAAAAAAATTGTAAAAACAAGGAAGTTTACTCTAAAAGCCAAATTTGTTCTAAAACCAAGAAATTACACACTAAACACAATCCAAAAAGATGCAATTAGATTAGAAAATTGAGCAGAAATTATAGGTCCTATTTTGAAAATTGAGCATTTGTAAGTTGATTGGTTATCATCTAGCATGTTTGGCTAAAAATCAATTCAATAATGTTATGCAAAACATTTTCTTCTATGTAAATTGTTCCTTGTTCTTTTAAAGGAATGTGTAATGAATGTTTGGAAATTTGTAGAAATATGAAAGTTTAGATGTTTAACATATTTATCAGTAAGGTAGTTAATATATATAAATTGACTACTATAGGTTTGGAAAATCGAATTTAGTACAGTTGGTATGACAGAATACGATCCTTGTTACTGTTGTAAAATCTGTTTATTGCAAAATATGTAGTTGCACTTTGACCATTATAGCTAAAGTATATTCGATTGGTATTTACAACAATATGATCGTTGTTGAGCTATTACAAGATTTTCATCATGAGCCAAGGGATTTTAACCCATCTCCATCCCTTGTTCACACCTATAAAAAGGTGATCTGGTGCTCTCCAATAGAGACACAATTCAACTCATATCTCTTTCTCTCTTGGTTTCTTTGTTCTCTTCTTCCTTTATATATTTCTTCTATTATATTGGATTATTCATACTCTTTAAAAGAGCTTATCTTGCTAGTTTCTTTTATCCTGGGGGTATATATAAGATTTTCCCGTTGTACCCTAAGGGATTTACGCATACACTATGGATAAATCCTTAAGGGCAGTGTTTCAACAAGCCTCAGGAATTTACGTGTTCGTGTTCTCATAAATTTTTTACTACAATCTTAAGGATTTATCCTTGATTAGAATTTATTCTTGATGAGAAGAGATAAAATCCTGAGAGAAAGATAAGAAGTTTATTTCATTGTTAGTGTCAGGTTTGCATATAATGCCCATTAATGCCAATGAAAGACGTGAGAAACAAAATGGGTCGTACTTGCAAATATGAGACAACTTTTTCAATTTCTTTCGTACGCTGTTTGTAACCTAAGTGATTCTTTATCCAAGTTCCTTTTTCTGCATCAGACGTACATACACAAAGTCATAAGCATTAATTTTGATATTTCATTCAAATTGAAGGATACATTATAGGGCCCCACTTTTTTCACTTCTCCATTATTAAATTAAAATCACCAACTTCAAAACAATGGAGGGAATTGAGGGATGGAAGTTCCTCGTCAAGCACGATCTTGGCAGAGCTAAAGATTCTAACGGTACGCGTGGGGGAGGCCACAATGGTGGCAGCGACATTCAAATGACGCAAGGGCGGAGAAGAGGGTGATTCTGCTAAGACTGACGAAGGAACACAATTGCAAGAGAAGTTCCAATTGGAGTTGGAGTTGTTCCCTTCTCTTGCGCACTAAAGGGAGATGAAGGTTGTGTGAAATGGAGCGGAAGCACGAGATGGATGTGACAACTGGTGCGAAGGCGACAATGTTACTTTGAAGGGGACGTACTTAGTCTAACAAGGGTCTGGCAACGACAATGGCTCTAGTTACGATGGCCCCGACGTCACTGGCATGATGGTGGTTGGTGAAGGCGCATGACGGTGGTCACTATGTTATTTGTTGGCGCGAGGAAGCGATGGATGACGCAGAACCCACACTGCAAGCCTCCTTCGATATGCTAGCGGAACCGCACATATCTTTGTGACACCATTATTGTCGAAGAGTTAATAGGTTGTGGCAATCAGAATGCGATGTTCTTCTCGTGGATGGCATTCTTGTTTTGATGATATAGAAAAGAGAGGGGTTCTTAACTTTGGTTTGAGCTGAAAGAAAATAATAATAATAATAATAATAATAATAATAATAATAATAATAATATCCTTTCATGTCCAAAATGTTGTTGATGTTGCAATATACAACTTTGTTCTAAAAGATGTGAGAGGAGCATATGCTTGCACGTGGTTGGAGGCTAATATCAAGGAGAGCTTGATGTAGTAAAAAATGTTACCAATAACATGTAAGACAGACTGTGGAGGTGCAGGTAATGCTTGTAAATTGCTATAAAAATTTCATTGGAGTGAACATTTTTTAAAGGGAAAAACATTCATTGATTGAGATGACTTTCAACCAATGATGATGGTGGTAGTACTTGAAAATAGAGAATATGTCATTATATATTTATATGTGAGTGAAGTCAATGTGATTTTAGAAGTTAGAATCATAAGGAAGAGAGATAATATATTACTATCCTAAAACTATACTTGAGAAACATTTTAGAAAATTTAGAAATTATGACTTATCCCTTATGATACTAATTCTCTATTAAAGAAAGAAAATAGAGCAGAATTATTTTTCTCAACCTTAGTATGCCTAGATAATTGGGAGCTTACTGCTTTTGATGAGCCTTCCTATACTATATATTGCTTACGTAGTAGGTAGATATATTGAGATGCGCTTATGAGATACATAAGAGATTAAATTGAATATGTCATTGAATATAGTGGATTTCCCGTTGTACTAGAAAGGTATAGTGATGCTAATTGGATTTCTGATTCAGATGAGACAAAATCCACTAGTGGTTATGTATTCGCACTTGGGAGTAGTGTGATTACATGGAGATCAACCAGAAAAACAATGATGACTAGATCAATAATAAAATATGAGTTTGTTGCTCTTGAAATGGCTGATAGTGAAGCTGAGTAGTTGACGAACTTCTTAGCTAACATTCCACTATAAATTAAAATACATTGTGATTGCCAATCAGGAGTAGCTACTAAAGAGTGGAAAAATTTCCATCAAGTATGTGAAGTCAGAATGGAATCTAGCTAATTCCCTAACAAAATCCTAGGATGAAATATGATTTTAGAAACATAGAGGGGAATGAGACTTAAGCCACTTGCAAACAAACAAGTGATGGCAACCCAACCTTTGTGATTGAAGACCCATGAATAAGGTTCATATAGGTAAAAACAAGTCACTTATTAGTTCTGATAGCACTAAATTGATTTTAATCAATTATGTCCATTCCTATGGTATGTGTGAAAGTGCTAGAGACTGCATTGTTGCGAGGTTAAACTTTGTAATTAAAATTTTACGTGGTGTAAGAATTTTAGTTTAAACAAAGTTTTAATGATTTTCATATCCTTTAAAGGTGGTGTATGATTTGCAACATACACTTGATGAAATCACCTATATGAGTGTCGAGTGGGGCCGCTTGTATGAGATCTTGACATGATCTCTAGAGCACTCATGAATACCGGGCACGCGCATGGCCTAGTAAGCGCAACATAATGTTAGTAGCAAGAATTGTTGGGGTGTATTGTGATTGGTAAACCACTAAATCACACTAAGTGTTGTGGTTCATATAGCTTGCTATACCAACTACATTGTGTGTTAAGTTTCTCAATCTAGGACTGGTTCATATAACTTGCTATACCAACTCTGATGCTTTACATCTTATACGAGACCCAAGATTTTCTTCTTTTCTTCTTTTCTTATATTTCTCATATTTTGCAATATGTGATGGATTGAGGTCAAATCTGTTTATAGCAGAATGTGCAGTTGCACTATTTTTTATTACATATATTTATTTTGAACCCATGTTTCTTTTATTTTTTATTCTTTTATTTATAAATGTTTGTATATGGTGACAAATGATTAGTGTACTGTAAAAATAGTTAAGATGTAAAAATACGTAAAATGCCATGGATTCATAAGAAAAAAAAAACTTAAATCCATATCTTTCCGATATGATTTTATTTAATATCTATACTTATACTTAATGATAGTATAATTTGTTATTCATGATTACTTTATTCTATAATGGGTGGAGACTGACTGTATTTAAATTACTTCTTGGATAAACGTAAGTGTTATTTGAAAGTTAATATTTAGTTAATATCTGTTAAGTAAGCATATTATATATGGTAAAGTTGGTTGGTCCAACAATTAATTGTTAAATTTAAAATAACACAAGTAATAATATATTTATATAAGTTTGAAATATGTAAAAAAATGTAGATTAAAGTAATTCCTTAAGAAATTATTCTTTTATTTGTTTTAGTTAATTCCGAACTCTTATATGTCATAAAATAATTTAAAACATAGCATGAACACTTTCATTATTAAAATAATAACAGAATATGAATAAGACTGCTATAAATTATAATTGAGAAATTTTATTGAAGTATCTCCACAGGATGAAAATAATTGCATCAGGTATATTTGTACAGAGCATGTAAAAGTTGGTCCTAAATATAAATTTGAACTCTAAAAACAGAATATTGATCTCTTACTCCTTCTCTGTGCCCTACTCTTGAAACAGCCAAAATAGCTATATGGTTGCAACACATTATGTTGCTTCATGGTACAAATTATCAAACACAATAAAACTTGGGACTCAATGTGAGTGGCATTATTAATTTACAATATTTACATGAAATGTAAGGATGACACACAATTTATTTATTTGGACGAGCTTTTTCTCAAGAATTTAGAAAAAAAAATTATAAATTAAAATTAGTTTATATATATAAAAAAATTAAAAATTTAAAGAAAGTAGTAATAAAACTTTCAATGATTAACCTAATACAAAAATCACTTTTAATTTTTACAAAAAAAAAAAATCAATTTTAATTTTCGACGTCATTTTCATGAATAAATTCTTACAAAAAAACCTCGTCCGAACATTGGAGACATAACGTAGAATTTGTATGTTGACAACGATGGTGTTGTTGTTGATGACCTTATTGTAGAGTGTAGCCATGAATGTGATATCTTTTGGAACATTTCTGTGGCTTCACTCCGAATTCACCGAGCCTGTTGCGTTTGTGCCAGGGTTTTGAGACAGTTACAAAATCAAGAGCTTGATGGGTGAAGAAAACGATAAGAAGAACGAGAGCCAGTTGAAGATCATCCTTCACCATGTTGAAATACTGGGAAAGGAGTGAAGAACAATGGTGGAAATCAAATAGGAAAAGTGAAGAGAGAGCGAGAAAGAATGCGAGTGAGAGAAGAAAAAAGATGATGAAGATAAGGAGGAGAAGAACGAAGATGACGAATGAGGCATGGAGAAGAGTGAGCAGAATGAGGTCCAAGTTGGGAAACATAATGAAAGTGGTTTTGATAGAAATGAAGGCATGGTTTTGTTGGTTGTTAAAGGAAGAAGATGAGAAGGGGGTGAAGTAAATTAAGTGGCACATATTCTATACTTCTATAATGCCACTTAAACATTTTCAGATTCTTTGTTTAAACCAATATTTAGACGCATAACTGCGTGTGATTCCATTCCATTCCCCTCACACAGATATGTGTGTGTGGTTAAAGAGTTATATGAGCCGGTTCTTGTCATGTTTATATATATATATATATATATATATATATATATATATATATATATATAAAATGTCGATAAGAGTTTATTTTATAATTTAACTTTGTATATATCATGAAATTGCGATATGATACATATTAGTTTTAAGTATTAAAATAATTTTATCATTGCCAACTTAACTTCCACTCCTATTAAACAATTGAATATTAAGCAATGTCTTAATTCATTCCATGAGCCGTTCACTTTTAAAAAATAAGTATATACACACAAGCAAGGCATTTAAAATATTCCGTTGATAAAAAATTATTGCCTATTCGACCTCGGATGGAAAACGGGCTTAGAACCTGCACAAGCAAAAGTGCTTTTGTGACAATTACTATATTCTTTTTCCTTTTAATTTCGACTTTAGTTTACTTTTTCTCTTTTATGTATACCAAATTTTACTATATTATAATCGAGGACAGTGGGTACGTATTGGAAAAGTTGATACTAGTATTCAGTTTTTGTTACATATACAACTTTTTAATTTAAGGCACAAAGTTCAGCCATGATTCCTTACTTGTCAATGCCTACACTTTATCATCAGTTATAGTTTGTATTACTTTTATTAACTAATTTAATTTTTTAGAATTGCATGTCTTTCTCGAGAAGTGTCTTGGTAATGTGGAGTTTTACGTCTTTCAAAAAATAAGTATTAGCCGTAAATTAGTTGCTATTATCTAAAAAGTGGATTCTAGATGATGCATATCCGTTTTATTTTATTCTCAGTTTATGTTTATGTCAACAATTCCTATATTTATATTTATGTCAATCTTTCATTATTATTATTATAAATATTTTTTTATTAAACTTATTATATATGTTTTTAACATAAATTTATGTATACTGTGTCGAAAAAAATTAAATATAATTAAAACTAAGTGTAAAAAATTTACCAGTAATGATTAAAAGTTTGAAGAAATACACCCTAATATTAGTTCAACATAGTGTGTCAAAATGTTTTTACATAAATTTCTTCAAATTTATTACTTTATAAAGTATCTACCACGTCTAATTTAATAATTACATATGAAAGTTTAAATTATATATTGTAAACATTCGCTTAACATAGTATTTTGATTTTGAGAGTTTGATATGAACTTTATTAGGATGTAGACTTATAAAGTTTTCTGAGTCATATTACAATATAAAATGTTAGGGATCATATAATTACAATATCAAATATTATGAGGGTCAGAAATCTGTAGAGATTGTGAAAATACAAGAGATATGAAATATAAGAAATATGTTACATGAGGAACTTGTTATTTTATGTTATCCATATAAGTGAGTTGAAAAAATTCTCTTTATTTATCATCAAATTAGTTAAATCATGTTAAAGATTTATTTTTCACCTTTCGTCGCATCTTATACAATGGTCAATCGATAACCACATATGAACAAATTGAAAATAATTGTCACATGACTTTACTTGATCTTTTCTAAAAATAAAGTCACAAAATTATTGATCCGAGAATTTTCCCTTTTCAAATACGAATTTAGACGGGATGCAAACTTAAATGAATGTTTAATATATATATATATATATATATATATATATATATATATATATATATATATATATATAAATTTTTTTTTATAAAAATAAAATATATATTAATAGGAACACATCTTAACTTTTAATTTTTCTCATTTTCTTTCTATTAGTCATCTTTTGGAATTCTTTTTACATTTTACTATTGTGACTTTATTATTCATTAATAAAGAACTAAATACCTAAAGATTAAAGTCAAATAATATGATTTGACTTTTGCACCAATAGTTTGTCGATTTAAGTATGTTATTTATTTTTCTAATTTTGATTTTTCTCTTTATGATATCAATTTGCATTTCTAAAATTAAAATTCAAATATGAATTGATTGAATCTTAAATGGATAATTAAATATAAATTGCTCTTTATGATATTATATTCTAAGTGAACTCTTGTGTCAACATCAATTGTTGGATCGAACCATTCACAATAAAAAAAGGGAATCTTCTTTATCATTCCAAGATATTCCAATTCATAAATATGCAAAAGTATACAAAAATAATCATTTTATCCTCCTTCTATCACACCTTTGTGAAACCTATAGCCATTAATAAAATAGATATTCCATGATGTTTCCTTTGAACTAGGTCCCTAAGTTAGTGCCTTCATGTTTGGGTTGATTAACCCATTCTTCTTGTCATGAACCTATGCATTAGTGATAAATATAAATTATGTCTACAACTAATATGAAATAAGCCTTGAACCGTTATGGAAAACACTTATGTATTGTATTTGAAGGTTTTTCATTAACATAATTAACTTGTAAGAAAAATTTGTTATTAAAAAAGGTAATTATTGATAGTACTTCAAAGTGTACTAGTATGAATACATATTACAATTCATTTAACTAATTGAAATATCGGTTTCAACTCGTTGCAATTGATAAGAACATGAACATGAGCAAAGAAAAATTCATCATCACTTAACCAAATCAATTTGCACAACCAGAATGTCCGTATTTGTTGAAATATGACAATGTTGATTGTTGTCCCTCATTTGATTCAATTCCAGAATTATTTCTCAAACTTGTAATTAATAACAAACTTACATTTTGGAAATAATGTGAACAAAAGTACGCTATCTCACAATGTATGTAAAAAACACATATTGATTCTTATATCCTTACCAAATTAGTGACTAATTACTTTGCATGTCCCATCAACCTATGTTAATAAAAAAATTTATAGGTATAGTTCAATGACTAAAGTTGAAATTAATAAGAGGATGATACCTTTCAAAAAAAATACATCCATTGGTATTGAACAGAACCACCAAGCATTGCCTCCATATGAAGATGGACAACAACGTGCTCCATTGAAAAAAAAATGGAGGAAAGATTCTTTTCAACTTACATATTATGTTTGATATATTTTCTGTCGTTCAAACTACATCATTTGCAATACTACTAAATGAAACTTCACATAATTGATAATCCACAAGAAGTTAGAGACAAACATATAACCATACAATTACAGTTATCCAAAATAACTATATTAGCATATAACAAGTTTTACATCAACCTACTTTGAGGACTTAAAAACTGACTACATTACTACAAACATTTTTAAAAGATAAAAGCTAAACCTAGCTCCCACAATCCTATATCTATATACCTGCATCAACATCTTCCTCCTAAGGTAAACCCTCACATATTTCCTCATCTGCTCATGTAAGACCCGTAGAATTTAATTAATTAAATAATTAATTAATAAATGCGGGAGGGAAGAGCATTTATGACATTAAATTCTGATTGGTATGATGTGGAAATGTACTGGCTCAAGTGGTTGAAAGTATTTTATTGTGTGAGAGGACTTGGGTTAAAGTCCTATGTATCCCAATTTTGTGTTATTATTTGTTATTATTTTAAATATATGTTAATCATGTTGTGGAATAATATGACATTTGGATTATATTTGTTAGCATGAAATATGAATTGGCATATGATGGTTTGGCATTGATTTGGCATTTGCATAGTTGTGGGTTAAAACCTTGGAGAACCCAAATTAAACACTCTTTTTGCTATTTTGTTGGATTTGGATTGAATGTGAAGAGTTAACGTAAACCCTAGAGGAACTAGCAGCCAAGAGTGGCTGTAAAACAGCCCATAATGAGACAATGAATGGCCATTAATAATCAATTAAGGTACATTTTCGTTTTGATAATTTACCTAGCTTTAACGCACCATTTAAAAGGCAAAATTGGGGTATTAGGAAAGGTTTTGCAAGGCTGAAAATATATCCAGAAACAAAGCACGAATTTTGAGTTTGGTGAGGTTGAGTGAGGTTCTTGGGGGATGAATTGAGAGGAGGCTAAGGAGGTACTTGGTGTAGGGAAGATTCCAATTGCAAAAAAATTCAAGCTAAGGAATTTCAGGTTAAGGGAGTTTTTATGCTTATATTCGAATTGCATGATATATGTTGAATTGTTGGTTTCTGTTTGTTTCTGGTTAATTTTTCGTGTTTCTGGAAATTTCCAGAAACCGCCTGGCGGGCTACTTATAGCTACCAGGCGGCACATGCCTTTGTACGTGTTTTAGGTTCCTGGAAGAGGAACCGCCTAGCGGCACACTCTCGGCCGCCAGGCGACGCATGGCGTCTTACCCAATTCTAGGTCTGTTGGATGAAGCGTCTGCCGGTATTGGTTGAACCGCTAGGCGGCGCGGGTCAAATTGACTCGTTCTTGGTATTTTTGGGTTCTGGGCTGAATTGGATCAGAGGGAAGGTTAGCCGTGATCATTAAGAGAGGGTTTGTTGTTGAAAAATGGGGATATTGATGCGATTAGGAAAGAAATTGAATGGAACAGTGGAGAGATGTTTAGGGTATAAGGATGTGCGAATTGTAGGTCTTGGAAATCCAATAGCGGAAATTTAATTGAGTACTTCTAGTGTTGAAATGGACCATTCATTTTGGTTAGGGGTTGCTAAATAATTGGAAGAGTGTGAACGATCTATATTGGGAAAATACTGGAAGAAAAGAGTAGGGCAGGTTCGGGAGTTCTGGAAAATTGCCAGAACCGTATGCATCGCCTGGCGACCCAGGTCTTGTCGCCAGGCGCCATCTCGAGAAACCAGAATTGAGGCATTGCGAAGAGTTGCTGGAAATTATTGGTTCTTGGAAAAGTTCGGACGCGAGTTATTTGAGAGTGGGAAATGTTAGTTTGATGATAATATTGATAATGAGCATAACTATATAACTTAAGAATGGAATAAAGTAGAGTATTATGGAATTTAGAGTTTGGAGTGTGCAAGGATTATAGACTGTGTACACTGGACTTAGTAGAAAGGTTGGGCTTGAAATTGTGTAATCCAATGGCAGTTATTGATATGAAAGTGTTAGGGCATGGAAGTAAACTATGAGACTAAAGGTGTGAGGTTGTGAACCTATGGGTGGGGAGATCAAATTATTAAACTAGAATAGAGGGGGAAACCTAGCCTGTAAATGATCTAGAGCTGTTGGACAAAATCTTATTTAGTGAAAATTGTAATATAGGTGGACCAATTATGTTGGGGTGAAAATGATGTAGATCATAAGCTAAAGTTTGGGCAACTAGCAGATAACAGGGATTGAATCTTCGCACTGTCACAGGCTACTGGTGCCGCGCCTGGCGATATAGCAGCATTCACCAGGTGATAGCGGAGGAAAACAGTGGGGTCTGATGTATGTGGCGCCTGGCGACGGAAGGGGATCCTGCCAGGCGATGGCTGTTGCGCCAGTGAACTTTGGAACGCTTGCGCCTAGCGGTAGGGGTATAACTGTCAGGCGGTATCTGCAGGATTCAAGATTTTTGAGGCGCTTGGCGCATGGCGGTACGTGTCCCCAGCCAGGCGATTTGGAAGCTGCTAGCGCCTAGTGATATGTGTCCCTTGCTAGGCGATTTGCCTGCTGTAAGTCCTAGTTATGGATTTGTAGGTGTGATCTACAAGGCTTTTAGTGGTGCTTCAAATGTGGGATTGTTGGGTTCCTTGAGTTGAGCTCAGAACGTATCCCTTGAGTTGAACTCGGGATAGGGGTTAAGCACGTAGCATTCCTTGAGTTGAGCTCGGAATGGCATCCCTCGAGTTGAGCTCGGGATGGCGGATGAACATGAGGAACCCTTGAGTTGAGCTCGGGTTGGCGAGGGTTGCCGGTGTGAGTGTGCTAGTTGTGGCCAGTACGGATAGGTCCAGATGGATTGTCCTCCTCAGCAGATAGCTGACGAGTTTGGTAGTCTTGGGACAATGCGAACTATGTTCATATTTGGGAACTCCATCTGGCGTTACGGTGTATGATCCGTAACAATGGTTCCCGCACGTGCTCTATTGGTTGTGGCCGATAGGTATGGCAGCAAGTCACCTTGGGGTAATCATTATAAGAGGTAGAACACGAATGATTTGGTTGTGGCTAGTTGATACGAAATAGAGTGAGAGACTTTATTTTGGGGTTTGCATGAATTATATAAATGACTACTTATGTGTATATCAATAGGATTATATGTTGATTTTGTTAAGCTCACCCTATCTGCTTGTGTTTGGTGATGGTCGTGTGTGCGGTACACGTGAGCAGAGGATGTTGATGCAGGTGGTGCTGTTGATGCTTAGACTCGGAGTGGGGATAACATGAGAGTCTTTTTACTTATTATGTTTTGGAAATAAAATTGTAAACTCTCATGAGACATTTTGGTTATTATTTCAGTTTTATAAACTTTGGTTTTGGAATTATATTTGGCAGTAATAAAGTTTTAAATTTCCCGAGATTTAGGAAATGAGGAATTATTTTAAATACGACTTGTTATTTATTCGATTTTATTTTATTTTATTAAATCCGTAATATTCTGACGGGATGTTACAGCTCACACCGATAAAGATGATCATTGCAAAAGAAGAACAATGATCATAAGAAGCACAAAAGGGTAAGCTAGTTTATAAAAGAAAGAAGCATATAAAAATTAAACTGATTTCATCATAAACTAGTGTATTTCAAACATTCATAGAAAAATCAAACAGACAATTACAAACTCTCTAGACTCAATTACTAGATCTAGGCATTGATGCATGATTCTTGGTGGTTTTTGCACTTGTGGTGATAAAAAGAATACTACCCGACCTGAGTTGCAATACTTAGGCTGGTACATGCAAGGTTAGTCCTTTTAATTGTCATAAGAGCCATGGTGTTGTTCTTAACGGTTGGACCTCATGCCCCTCTCACAATATAATTCATTCTACTCTACACGAGTCTTGATCGAGTATTAGAGTATCAAGATAAAACTCCAGTATTGACTTCTTACATCAATGCATACACTAAAGGAACACCATCATAGAATCTCTTTACAAGTTTCCTGGAATTACACCAAACTCATACTTTCATCCATAAACATGATTCCACATCAAATTCCAAATACCACATAATCAACCTGATTTGAATTCTTCCATACTAAGTAATATCATGTTCGTGATCAATTACAATAATCATATATGTCCCTATATGCTCATATTCATCAATTAATCCATCAACACTTCTATAAACAACTATATACCTTATTCTATTCCAAGTCAAACCAAAACCACAAATAATAAGTGTTTTTCTCAAAAAGGAAACCTAAAATAGGAAAAACATAAGAGAGTAAATTTTCTAAATACATACCTTTAATCAATGATCCCACTCGTGAAAATGGCCAACGCTAAGTAACCCATTGATTTAAGCACACCCGGTGGTTCAAAAGTGGTACCCAATAGTGTATGAACACCCAAAACTTTCTTTTTTTAGCTGTGATTGAGCAATTTGACTCTTATTCAGTTAGTCGCCACTTAGTAAAATTGCAAACACTTAAAATCTCATATTTTTAACTCAAGTCGAGCCACATTGCTAATTAAAGAATCTGACAAAGGCCTTACGAATAACAAAAAAACCATAAAATTCATGTTTTTATTTTCACGACTCAAATGCACACTAATAAGATATTTTCACTGTTTCAACATACCATACATGCCCAACACCAACATAACAGATTCAACCAACCACAATCAATACAAACCCAAGCAAGCAAAAATCTTAAACATATTATTTTACAACACTAAAATTACAACCAACATCTAAAACAGAAAGCAAGATGTAAAAGCAAAGAAATTAGCTTCCCTCACCTTCAAAGGATAGCCCAAAAAATCTATAAGAACCCTCAATTCCTCTTTGAACTTGCGACAACTCTACCTTAGCCTAAGGAGAACATGAAGATGGTTGAACCAAACCAACATACAAAAAATTAGAAAAAAGTGAAAATAAGGACCTTAGGGCCACATGCAATCCAAAACAATTGCATGCGCTACCTAATTAAATCGGGTATTGAAGGGGGCTGAAATTTTGACTTACCCGAATGGAGATTTGGTTCGGTTGGATTTGAAGAGTTTCTTGCAATAATTACAAAAGCAATCTCTAACTAAAAAAAGGATGAGATTTTAGTGAGTTATTGAGGAAAGGAAATTGAGGTTGCTTAGAGAAAAGCTGTTTGAAAAGGGGTAGTTTTGAGTCTTTGTTTTTCTGAGAAACTAACTTTGAGTTTTGAAAAAAAAAAGATGGAGTTTTACATCATTCATATTCAATGTATTACAACATTCCACCAAACATTTCTTCCATAAGAAGATGAATAACAAGGAGCTCTATTGAATAAACAAAAATCCCAGTGGAAAGATTTTTTCGAACTTACATATTATGATTGGTATTTTTTCTGTCATTCAAACTAAATCATCCATATTTAACTTATTACCTTATAAGTCTTTAAAAAATTGACTTATTTTAGCAAGGGCACTCCACACAAATTGTGGGAATGACCAAAAGGCGATTGGGAGTAAACACTCCATGAAAACATGACTATCATGACTTTTCATGCTATGCATACTTCCTTTATCATGATTTAGACACCTAGCAATGCTAGATTCATAACCATCTGACATCTTCAACTCTATAATCGATTTATAAATAGATTTTACATCTTTTGGTGTCGACATGTACACTACCTTTGGTTTTGCTACCTTTCCATTTTGTAGGTGAACCAACTTTAAGTCCTTTCGTGCACATAATTTAGTCACATCCATCCTTGTATTTTGATTATCTTTGGTTTTTGAAACATCCCGGAAGGATATTACTTAAAATAAATAAAATAAAAATAAAATAAACAAGCTGAAATAAATACATCATTTATTATATAATGCATTTCCTAAAAACATGGAAAATTCAAAACCTTTAAATTTAATTTCCAACACAAATAAATAAAGTATTAATAAAATTACAAAAAATTAATTAAAAATGCTTCATAAACAATCCCAAGATTTCTGTTCCCACTCTCCGCTCCTATGTAGCTCTTGGCTCACCTGAAACATCATCTTCTCCCGGATAATAAATTACCTGATCATCGCCACACACACACACATAGATAGGGTGAGCTATGCACATATATACTTATATACATAGAAATAAATATGTCATCCATCCCAATGAAAATAACATCACTACAGTATTTCATTATTCTCAATTTACCCATCCCTGATCTCATAGCCCCTTAATGAGTCATATGCATGAACTAGGTCTTGGGACTTCACTGTGCTCCCACGAAACTAACCCATTCGTGGTGATGAAGGATCGTCTCAGATTTGGGGTGAAATTCATCCTGAACGAAAATGGGTATGAACCCTAGAACGAATGAGGGAAAATGGAGGACGTCGATTTGGGGGTTTTCGGAACGGGAGGAATTCATGCCACTTGGAGGAGGTTCCAAGATAAGTGAGGAAGATCCGCCACTTTGAATCGGAGATTCAAAGATAAGGATCGGTGGTTCTGAGAAGAACCTCGAGACTTGAGAGAAAACTCAAATTTTCATATATCTCAAATCTGAATACAAATGTGTCTCATAAGGGCTTATATACTATGGGCCGAAACACAAAAAGGCCCAACATAACTTAAGGTCCGAAAAAGCCCAAACAAAAACATTACAAAAAAAAATATAAAAGAGTTCCTATTCTACGATCTGAAGCTAATTTGAGATCTCTTTGAAGATCCTAGGCATGATTCCATCATCTGTTTTCTAATCCCTTGATGGTCCCGAACCACGCCTCCATCATTGCCTCCGGGTTGGAGAAAATTCGACCTCGAATTTTAGCGATTCATTACCTACAAACAAACACACAAACATAAGTGCTGAGAAGTACGCAAAACCATAATAGTCTAAAAACAGAAATAAAATGTTATCTAGAAAAGATTTGATTGGGATCATGGGAGAGGTCAATCCTTTGACCAGTCTTTGACTTTTTGATCAGATTTGACCAACTTTGACCATTTAAGTGTCCATTAGGAGAATGACACGTGGCATCTCCTTCTCTCTCCCAAATTAGGGTTTCCGCTTCCTCCTTTGGCTATAGAGAAGTGCAATGACGGCTGCCATGGTGGCTGCTCCGGCGCGAAGGTTGATGGCTCACAGACTGCTGTTGTTCGCTAGCCAGAAGGATGGAAGGGAGCTACCATGGCTGCTGGTGCGGGAAGAAGTCTGAACTGTGGTGGCGGCGACCACCGGTGCAAATTTGTGAAGATGGTTGGATGTGTTGCAGGTGCAGGTGCGCGTCGCAGATCTGGTTTGATCATGTGCTGGTTCATGTGGAGACGCTAACTGGTTGTCACAGTGGTGCTGCTGTTTCGCATTTTCCGGCGAGTTGCAGATATGCGGTTGATGAGTACGTATTTTTGCCCTCATTTAATGTTTAATTCTGGGTATTTAATTGAATTTATGTGCCTAAAGAGTGATTTAATTGATAATTTTGATAATTAGGTTGTTTGAGCTTGTGTGATAAAAATGTCTTAAAAAGTGATTTTTAGCTGCATAAATTATTTTTGGATATTTTAACGTTTGTTGATGCAGCTAAGTTTTAAGCTCATTTAGAGGTGTGGAAATAAATTGATTAAAGCTTCATGACACCTTAAAGATAAATCCAAGAATAAGAAATTATCAAAAGCACAAAAATTCAAGCCAAGCATTGCATGAAGACGGCAAGAAAAACTTGAAAAAGTGAAGAAGTTTGGCTAAACCAAGAAGAGAGCAACAAAAAATTGGACCTTGCAATTTTCTTTATCTTTATGATAGAAGATAATTTGGGAAAAATATATCTTAGATATTTTATTTGATATTTTTAAATACTTATCTTATTTAATTATATCATAAAATATTAAAAGATAATAACTACCAAATCTTTTTAAATATGACAAGATCTTCTTGAATCTTTTTAGTTCCACAACAAACAAAAATATCTTGAAGATATTGGATT
>Ga0214544_1003500_pt1 | contig 32373 bp, 8 predicted proteins | sample CNSS3metaG_FD_160074 | JGI IMG/M metagenome (GOLD analysis project Ga0214544, IMG submission 160074) | Root nodule microbial communities from cowpea collected in UCLA plant growth center, Los Angeles, California, USA - CNSS3 | ecosystem: Host-associated > Plants > Roots > Nodule | place: USA...
TATATATATATATATATATATATATATCAGTAATAACTAATATATAAATAAAAAATAGGCATTAGGATCTCTCAACACATGTACAATACCATCATACTATATATCCTTATCAATATACAAAAACTCACAAATAACACTCAAACCCCGTATAAGATAAAACACAAATGAAATACATTTTATAATTTCTAAGAACATAAAATATTACAAAGAATTTATTTATACAATTGTACCATCTCCCACCAAATGAATTCAAAGTAGAGATGCTAAGATGAGTTTCAATTCGTGAGCCAACCCGACTCATCACGGGTTTGAGCCGGATTTGGTTGAGAAAAATTCATTTTCTTCAAAAGTGGGTTAAACAGGTTTGAGCCGGGTTGAAGGTGGGTTGACCCACTTAACCCACCGACATTTTTTTTTACAATTTTTAATTCTTATAAACAATTTTTTTCTAAATTAGCATGACAATAATGTGTAGTTTTTTATTTATATTTTGTTGAATAACATAACAGAAAATGTGTAATATTAGTCATGTTTTCTTCGACTATATAAGGACACTTTCAGGAAACAATTCATCATATATTGGTGGTGAGCATGATAAAGACATTGGTTCTTGATTTTACTATAATTGTCATCTCATGGGTTGCTTAAAACATAATTTAAATATTTGAATACTTAAAAATAAATAAATTAATATTTTTTATGTAGGTTGATGAGTCAACTTGCTTAACCCACCAACCCACCAACCCGTGGTGGGTTGAGCCGGATTTTTAAAATTTATGGTTCATTATAAAATGAGCTGGGTTGGGTTCACTCATTTTCAACTCGGCTTGCGGTGAATAACCCGTATAAGTCAGTTTGGCTCACTTTAACATGTCTAATCTGAATATATAAATTCAAACTCTACATTTTGCTCTCTCATTAGCTATAAACATGAAATAAATAGCACAAAATAGTTAGATGTTATTATACATGATTAATAATATAGTCAAAATAATGCATATACATGAAAATTAACTCATTCAATAAATAAAATAACTTGTAGGTCAAGTTTATTAAATCCAAATTATCTATAATAATTAGTGTATAATGATTATTCTTAGATGTATACGTATGTTTAGTTACACAAATTTGAATTAAAATAACCTAATTTTGGATGATTGAAGTAATTCTAAGATTACCAGTTCAGCCTGGAACTAATTTTTAGAAATAAGTAGTGGGACCTGCAGATTCCTTTTTCAGTATAGTATTAGCGTCTATTCAGCATTAATGTTGTGCTATTCACAAATTTACTAACCAAAAAGAGATGACTTGGATCATGTCAGCCTCTCCAGCAAAGTTTTCTGTGTAGCAGAAAGCAGGACCATTGGATTGCAATCTAATGATTAATCAAGGGCTGTGATACTTCAGAATGATTTCATTGCTGCAGGTATCTACAAGATTTCGCATATGTGTATTGCAGGTTTTTGAGAGGGTTGAAATTTGGACCTGCCACATGTATTTAAGGTGACGCTTCCCCTTTATTTTGTTACAGTAACTGTAATCTGACATAGTTTCAAATTTATTTTATTTTTTATGACAGATCTAATATTAATTATCACCTTGACCACAAGTCAGGTCTCTTGATAGATCTTGAAACCCTATGTCCAAAAACACACAAATTTGCAGAGATCATGTGATCACCTTGTCTCCTCAAAGAATATTGTCGGAAATCAATTATGGTAGTTCAGTCGGTGGGCCTGACGATCTTTATTTCAATGGATACATTTTCTTTATCTCAATGGAAGGCTTGAATTTCACCCCAATTAGTTAGATATATACTTGAAGTAATCACGAAACTAATAACCTAACTTTATATAGCTGAAATTTTTTTCTGAATGCAGTGACATAACCTAGGGTGTGTTTAGTATTTTAGTTTAGTTTAGTTTTTGGTCTGTTTGGTTTTCCTCCTAGGTAGCTTAGATTACCTATTATAGCTCCCTCCTTTACACCATTACAATTCATTTGTTTCTTGGGATTTTAGCTGCTTCAACAATGATGTCTTCTGAGGTGGAAAAAATGCCAACCAAGCAACAACGTTAGGCAGAATTATTGTTTCAGCTTTGGACAGTTTGAAGAAAACGCTTTAAGTAATTAAAATTTGAATCATATTTTCCCAATGTAAGAGGTTGACAGAGCATGCAGTATTACGCAGTCCATAAAAACCATGTAATTGGGAAGAACTGCATGATCTGTCTCCCGTTGATGGAGGTACGGTTTTCAGTATTTTCAATCGGAATTTATTGAACAACTTAATTGTCAACACGCTTTTGTACATGTTACTCATGAAACATTGGAAAACTCCTTAATTAATTAATTAATCAGTTAATTAATAAATGCATTTGAATGAGTTAAAGCCGCCCCCATCTTTAATGTGGTGGTGAGAGAAAAACGTGCAGACACATTAAACATCTTTAAACCCTAACAAATCAAATCCTCTTGCTGATTGATTTGCATGTTATGTACTCTTTTTCACGATATTTTATTTTATTTTTCAATATGCCGTCTTATCAAATAAAAAGTAGACCAATAAGTTCACTTTCATTCTCCATATAAATCAATCAAGCCAAGTATTTTATCTTCTGTTCATCAACAGTTACTATAATGAAATTACAGTGCTATAGCTTCTGTACATATATACATATATATATAGTAGAGAAATGCACGCATGAAATGTACAGTAACGAAATCTTGTGTGATTTGGTCCATGTATTAACTCTGTGAATGGATCTTGGTGCAGACAAATAGAATAAAGGGCACAGTGTGAAGGTGACAGAAGGAGTCCCCACAGAGAGTTGATTATGTCTGCATAATGAAAACTTGGATATAGTATATAGGATGGATTAGTGTGTAGAGAGAATGTTAATGTAGAGATTGAAGAGAGAGCAGAAAGAACACATGGGTAGTGGAGCCTACAAAAACATAGGATCATAAATAAGGGATGAAAATGAGGGTAGGCAAGAAGAAAGTGGTGGCAGAAGGTGATTCTCTTCTCTGGTTAAACCCATAGCCATAAGTCCTTCATTTCATTAAGTTTCTCTTAGTTGGCAAAAAGGACAATATCACACAAGTCTTCCATCACTCAACCAAACTTAATGTCTTTGCACATTAGTCAGCTATCAATTTCCTAATTATTAATCACCCATTTTCCATTTCTAGTATTTTCCTTCCTTCCTTTTCAACCATACTATTGCCCCTCCAATAATAACTCTATACTAACAATCATGAACCATCACTATGTAATAGTTTATTTTTCACTACAATCATCAATGTTTTTTTCTTTATCTGTCTTAAGGTTTTCTCTTGGTTTTTCTTTTCCTCTTGCTTTTCCACGGATGCATATACCCTTTAAGGATGTCAAACCATCTTTATCCTATCACAACTATCACTAATTCTGCTTTTCTACGTAAGAACGTGACTGCAAAATTGAATAATTGGTGTAAGATTGTATCCTCAACTCTAACTTTGTGTGTCTTTAGAAATATAATGTTCTTGAAAAAGTGTCTTTGCTGCAAAAAATAAACGTCCATTCAGAAAACGCTCCCTTGTTTGTACTTTTTTTTTTTGTGGGCACTCCCTTGTTGTACTTGTATAAGATGCCCCGCTTCTGAAAACATATTACGCGTTGTGTTTTATTGAGTTCATAAATTAATTCATATATTTTACAGAGAGGTTTTCAATGTTTTTCTTAACATACACCCACACATGCGTATCATAAAGCATAATTTTCTTTAAAATAGATATGAGAAAATCATCTTTCATCAGAAAAAAAAAAAAAACGCAAACAATGTCATAGTTTTCATAAATTTCTCTCTTTAAATGAGAGAGAGAGAGAAGATATTGTTTTGTATTAAGTTTGAAGTAGTTTATAATTTATGTTCAAAACAATGTTTCTTTATTATCAGGGTCTTACTTTTGTACGAGACTTTCATGATTGAAACTTAAGAAAGAAAGAACAAACTATGGTGTTCATATATACATATACCTCAAACTTATATGATAATGATAATGATATATAATGATAGAGCCAAACATTCTTAATTTATTAATTTGTACAGATCACAGCTAAGAGGTTTATTTTTGAACAAAGAAATGCATCTAGTAATGATTGGTACGCGAAAGCAATATGTACTCTACATCAGAGCATTCAGACACGACAGGATAGGATATGTACACTACGTAACCAATAAAATAAACGAATATACATGTTTTAGCAGGTACGTTTCCTGACATATAATGCAGAAGCTAAAATAAAATACTATATGTATACAAATTACAAGCTAAAACCTCTCTTTACAAATACAAAAATAGGTAATAAACGTTCTTTAATTACAAAAAAATAATAAAAATTAAGCATCGGATAAACACTACAATTAATTATTTAATTAATAATAAATTTTAATAATAAAAAATTGTTACTTATTATAATGATTAATTTAGATACTAATTTAAAAAATAAAAAATTATTGGTTACTAAAATAATCATTATTATAAATAAAAAATTATAATTGGTTACTAAATTAATCATTAATTAATTAGAGACTAATTTAGAAACTAAGTCATTTTGGTAACCAAAATCTAAGTAATTAATATTTAGTAACCAACTTATTTTGGTATCAAAATCATGGTAGCTAATTTTAAAAACTAATTTAATGACCAATTATAATTTTTTATTCACTATTTTAGTACCAATAATATTTTACTTTGTAAATTGGTATATAAATTACTCACTATAGTGACTAACAATTTTTAGTCACTAGAACGGGTTACTAATGAAGCATTTTCTTATAGTGAAATATCTTTGTAAATAAATTTAGAAGAAAATAAAATCAAAAAATAAAATATCTTAAGAAATGGACTTTAAATCTAATTTAATCTCTTAAAATCAACTTATAAGATGAGGTTTACATTCAGTTATATACTATAAATTTGTCTTATTTTTATTTAAGATCTCCAATAGACCTCTTAACTTGATTCATATACACTTTGAGCATGAAATTAGACATTAATAGTGATATGAGATCTGATAATAGTCTAATAGCGAGTAACATGATTTCACTATGATATGTTTTAGATGATTATGATACCATCTTAAGGGATAGACTTTAAAGTTAACTCAACCCTGCAAAATTAGCTTGTAATGTGAGTATTCACTACAAGAAAACTATCAAAGAGTTTTATAACAACAAAATATATTTAGAGACCAATTTAGAACCCAATTTCATAAGTAAAGACTAATTTAGAGATCAATTTTTTGGTAGCCAAAATCCAGGTAACTCATGTTAGTGACCAGAGATCAATTATAATTTTTTTAAACTATTTTATTAATTGTCAATAATTTTTAGTTTATAAATTGATATCTAAATTGTTCAATATAGTAATTAATTATTTTTTGTCGTTAAAATTAGTCATTAATTTTCTTGTAGTGATTACTCATTTATTTATTTTAAATTCATTTTATTCACTAGTCAACGTGGGATCTCAATCAAAAATATTATTTTATAAACTAAAACTAATTTACAGGTAAATTAAAATTATAGTTTTTCATAAGTTAGATGAAAAGAGTTCTATATGTATAAGTTAGTTTCAAGCAGAGAAAATCGTTTTTCCATTTTGAAAGTAATTATATTAAAGTCACGGCAATAGTGATTTTTAATTGGTTAATAGTTAGAGTTTAGCACCATCAATTGACCATTCGTAATTGTGGTTATGTTTAAATGGTCGTATTCTAGCAAAAAATACCTGTTAACTAAGAATATCGTCGTCAATAAATTTTTTAAAATAATTATTATAAAAGTTAATATACTTGTCATGAATGACCATTATATTTTTAAAATCCTTCTAATCTTTTAAAATTATTAATTTTGATATCAGTCAATAATTCGATTACTAAGAATTACCGTCATTTTTACTTGCTAATATAAAATTTATCAAATTTTCTGATACTGATTGTTAGATTTATTTCTCTATTGTTACCTGTTAACGATAGGACATGCATTATAGTTGTTAAAACGAGTTTAAATTCGTGAACTAATCCGACTTACCACGACTTCGGTTGAGTTTGGTCAAATTTTTTTTACAAATTTTAATGTGGATTGATTTTTGACCTGATTCACCTAGAATCTGACTCACCCGGGTTGAACTCGTATTGAGTCGGATTGGTTTACCAACCCGCAAATAAAAGATCACACAAGTATTTTTTGTTAAGTTGAGCTTTACATTTGGGTTAAGTTAGGTTTTTTTTAGCCAACACAAATAATTTGTATTTTTGTGATTTTGGTTTGTATTTGAATTGTATTAAAGTTTATTTAAATGTTAATTAGAATTATAATTTAGTTTTGATTGAAAAAAAAATAAAAATATTTGTATTTTTTTCGTGAGCCAACTCATTTAATCCACCAACCCGTGGTGAGCCGGACTGGATTTGAATTTTTTTGGTTTGTTAATAAATGAGTTGGGTTAGGTTAATTCACCAAGTGATCAATCCGTAGTGAGTCGAGCTAGATCAGACCAAATTACCTCTTTTATATCTCTAACATGCACTTAAATATACATGCCACATTTTGCTTTAAAGTCTAATAGTATAACATATTTAAATATATAGTAAAAATTTTACATAAAGATAATGTAAAAATATTATATCACGGTCAATATAGTAAGTTTTTGTTTACTTCTAGCAATCGTATTAATATTTTCTAATTAGTTGGCAATATAAAACAGGTTTAAACTGTGCAAGCAAAATAAATCAATGTGCTGCATTGCCATTAAATGACAATGGAGATCTTAGAAAAATGGGGATCATCATTAAAAATATGAAGGACTGAAAATTATAATTTAATCTTTGCACATGGCCTATAAATATTTTTGGTATTGTTAGTCAATAAAAAATAAGTAGATGTACTTTAATAATTATTATAAAGTGAACATATTTAGGATGTTTATCTATGCACTTGGATGATATTGTTAAATTGCTGAAAATAAATTTAAAATATCTATGGAGAATTGAAACTAATTGAAATTAAAATTATAAAAAAATATATGTGTATAAAATATATATATATATATATATATATATATATATATATATATATATATATATATGCTTGAGAGTTTTCAAGCATGTTATTTGTACTACTATATGTATCCAAGATCATCGGTGGAACATTGTATTGACAGGGGAGAGTCATGGCTCTCTCAAAATTTTTGAAATTCTTTTTATATATATTTATATATTTTTTAAATTATAATTATATATTATTTATATTTTTATATTAATTTTAATATGGAAAATAATAATAAAAAATAAAATAAAAATTTAATGGAAATATTGATTTATAAAAGAAATTAGGGTTTTGTTTTTGCTATAAGATCTTTTTACCATATGAGGAGAAAAATAAATACAAAGAGATAGATTAGGAAATAAAGGTTGCAGAACACAAATTGAGATTGAAATATACATTTTTGCATGATCTCGAACCTAAACCCCCAACCCAAGTCGAGTGAAGTCGAACCTAACCCAAGTTGAGTTGAGTCAACCCATATTCAAGTTAAGCCGAATCGAGGCGGGATCACATTTAGTCCAGTTAGACTAGGCTTATATCAAGTCAAGCTTGGTCAAGCTTGATCTAGGGCTAGGTCAAGGTTGGCTTAGGTGACACCGATACAAATAGAATCGGGCTTGCACTACAATAATACATTTGATTAATGACCAAATTTAGTGACAAAAAATAATTAGTCACTATAGTGACCAATTTAGATATTAATTATAAATTAAAAATTATTGGTAACTAAAATAGTTTCAAAAAGTTATAGTTGGTCTCTAAATTGATAACTAAAATAGTTTCTATTATAAATTGGTTTATAAATTGGTTTATAAATTGGTTTATAAATTAGTCACTAACTTTAGCTACCTAGGTTTTGGCTACCAAAAGAATTGGTCTTTAAATAAGAAATTTGTTTCTAAATTGGTCTCTAAACATATTTTTTTGTTGTAAAATTAGTTACTATTTGATAGTTTCCTTGTAGTGTTGACCAAGTTGAGTTAGACTCGTGTTGGATCGAGACATTGGGTCAAGGTCGTGTCAACCCAGTTGGATTGATCCTACTGAGTCGAGCCTACAACTTCGGTCCAACCAAATTGACTAAAATTCGGGTTAATGTAAACCACGAAAACCATACTCCTACTTTTTAAGTGGAATTTAAAATTCTTTAATTTTAAGTAATCCAATTATTCTAATGAAATTATAAAATTTTAATTTCTTTAAAAATTCCATACTCAAATAACATATTTGATCATAAAATATTTTAAATTAGTCTTATCTAAACACATTACATGATCTCCTAACATAGCATTGAGGCAAGGTGGGTATAAATAACCAAAGTGATGATGGGGTTTTTCTTTATTGAAGTGAGTGAATGGGGAAAGAGAGAGAGTGAGGCCTTTGAGTTGAGAAGAAGTTAGCCCAAAGCAAAGCAAGAAGGATAAGAGATGAAGTGGTACGTTGTCCAAAAGTAGTGTGCCGTATGTATGGGATGTTTTTCATGTCATCGTTTAGGGAAAGCCATGGTTCGTTCGTACCACATGTAAGAAATAAAGAAAGAAAAGAAATCCTATAGTATCTTGTCTTTTACTTTGAAATTTGAGCGTGTCCTCAATTTTCACCCTAACAACATTTTCAGCACCACACATTACTCACCCATGCCTTCCCATCACCCCTCAGCCAAATCTTCCTCATGTTATTCCTCACTTGCTCAGCCTTCTGTCGGGTGATTTTCAGATATACATCACTCTTCACATCACCATTCACATATCCAACACTTTCATTAGGTTAGTTATGAGTACTTATCAACAGGGTCTAGACCTAGACTAGCTACCCACTTCCTCCTCTTCCCAATAAACTCAATAAAGTCATCTTCCCATCATTTCCATTTTATACTACTTTTGCAACTTCTGTTAATTACCAATTTATCTTTTCATTCAAACTTTCATACTTGGTTCAACCAACTAGGTTAAACATTCTTCATGCTAACAATTAAACTCTACTAAAGCATACTTTACGGAGAGAAAAAATATAACAGTTAATATGGTAAAAAAGTGCATGCTTTCTCATAATAAAATTAGGGAAATAATAATTTGTCAAAGTTTTTCTTAACAAAATCCGTGTTGGTACATCATTTATTAGTATAAAATGATACTTTCACCCACTTTACGAGAGAAATGATACTTTCAAACATCATTAATCAGTACTGCCACGTCAGTTTTGTCTACTTTGTCAACAGAAAAAAAAACATCTTCCATAAAATTTTATACTTTTGTGTATGGAAAATATAGTAAAGTTGTTTTATGTTTAGTGTTTAGGATTTTACTGATAGACAATGTAAATATACCCCAAACCCTAAATATTACACTAGGTGTGAAATTGTTGATTTTGTGAGACTTTATTTTTTAAAATAGATGCTGAGTTTTGTTATATTGAATGCATAGCGATAGGGGAACAGGTATATATGAATATGATGATTATGCAGCAACAATGGTACTCTTGATATATATACTGCATGTGCTTTATACAAGGATCTATTCCTTTTGGTAACTAGATATTGGTACGTATGGTAGATACGATAACAGAGGTACAAGAAAACTTTGCTTGAATATCTGTACAAAGGTCTGGTTTGTTGAGTGGATGCACCCTTTTTTTTCCTGTCTTTTCTTTTGCTTTCACTTGTTCCGTAACTGAAGGTGTCTTTATCTCCCTCTTTTCCATTCCATATGAATAGATATTGGAGCACCAATGAAAAGCTCTCCTTTTTTTTTTTCCCTTATGAGGGAAAGCAGATTCAACATAGATGCACACAGCTTTTGTAGTCCCGAACGAAGGAGTTCCACAAGTTTGTGATATTTACAAGACATTAAATATTTGGGACATGGTAATCCCAAACCCCATTAATTTAAAACTGACATTCTCTTTGGAAAGCACGGGCATGAGTAGTGGTGTTGGTGTTGATGTTTCAATCACCATCCGTGACATTAACTGATTTTGAGTGGCATGTCTAGGGAATTTATGTGGCACCTTTAATGAGAATCATAAATGCAGATTTAGGAAATGGTTCGGCATTGGGGTGTGTGGCTTCACTTCCATTGCTTTCTTGGTCTCATAGATTTCAGCTGAATTTATTGACATGGACAAGGCACATGGAGGAGGAGGTGGAGGACTATGGCAAAATCCAAACGCTGCATGTGACCCCCGACTGTCACGTGCATCATCATCCATTTTATTTTCTCCTTTTTCTTTTCAAAATATCCGCTGCTAAATTCACTCACTCACTCTTGCTCATGGAAAACATCTGTCCCCACTTTGATGTGTGCCAGATGCTTGTGTTCCTATGATGTCTCAACGGGCTTGCGTTCTTTTTTCTTCGTTAAATATTGTTAAGTTTACGGAGGAAATTTTACTAGAAAGAATCAATGAGACCTGAACCTAACCGCATAAAGCATTGATACCATTTTCAACCCAAAATCTAAGATAATATGTTGATGGGTCTTTATTCTTATATAATACTCTACTTTCTCATTTCTAACCAATGTGACACTTAGACTCAAATTTGAATTCCTAACAAATATTATATTTCTAACCAATGTGACACTTAGACTCAAATTTGAATTCCTAACAAATATTATCCTGCAACATTATTTTCTTAGGTTTCTTCTTCCTATATGTCACAAACATTTTTATCTCCATCTTTTTCTTTTGCACAATTGATATTTTAGAACATAATTGTGAAGAATGAGGATAGATTTTTGTGGAGTAAGGTGTATTTGATAGATCGAAATATTATTTTAAAATCTTTTAACTTGGGAAAGTATTATTCATACTGAAAGCTTTCAGTAACGAATAAGGGTGCAAGGTGTTCTATAACACATAATTCAATACAATGTCAAACACATTTTGTAACTATTTTTGTAATAACGGTGGAAGATATTTTCAAATGCGTATTCTGGAATTAGGTAAAATAATAACTCTTATGTAACTGAACAATATTTCAGAAAAAAAAAATGATGAGGGTGGAAATTGGAATTTTAATTATAGAGGTTCATGAAGAAAAAGACATTTCAAAGGCGGTTGAGTATTCTTTTTTTCCTTTTTCAGTTTTTATTGGGCTAGACCCAAATATATATGGGCCGGAAGAAACTGTTTTTTTATTCAATTGTAATACAATGTGAATAAAAAGATATGTGAGGTGAGCCATTTGATTGTTAAAATGAGTGTAAGAAAATCTTATACATATTTTTTATTTTATACAAATAGACTTTTGGTCTTAATACGTTCGAATAATTTTTTTAATGTAAAAAATTAGTAATGAACAAGTTAATGTATTAAGTAGGGATTTAAAATCCCTAAAGGAGACTTAATTAAGTGTTGATTTTAATCTTAAAAATTAGTATTTTTATATATACGATTTATTTTTTCTCTCCAGTCATGATTATTCTCGTATTCAACCAATAAATCAGCTAGCGTTTAAAACAAAAATGAACGCATTTGATATGTGAATACTATATTTTTCAAGACTCAGTGAGTTAATAAGAAGGATTCTCTAAATGAGCCCAACGAAAATACACAGCATATAGGCCCACTTATGATCAGAGGGAACGAATGTTTCTTATTAGGTTATTACTTTTTACACCACCCTCTTTCTTTTGTAATTGGTTTTCATAAATTATTTATATTTTTAACCAGAAAATTACTTATATATTTAAACCAGATGTTATATTTTTATAATTAACTCTCTTCGTTAATTTTAATTTTAAAATTTATTTGTAAATTTTCTTTAATAATTTATTCCGAAACCATTTTTTGGTATAGTGTGTGATTATCAGCAAATGCCTGATATTTTAAACCTGTTATAATCATTAGTGTTGCACCGTTCTTCGAAGCAATGAAGAAGCCAAATCTCATATACTAAAGAGTTTAATGAAAGAGACAAAAAAGCTTTATTTCTTTTGATATGTATATAATGGAATCAATATATAATTACACCAAATCTATTCACACCATTAACGGATTCCAAGCTGTAACTCATTGCAGCACTAAGTTACACCAATGCCAAAAACAACATCTTTCAAGAGGCAAGCATATATATATATATATATATGCATGGTGAGGAAAGAGAAACAACACTTCAAATTCATTATAAACATGTATGTATATAACTTTAACTCATAAGACAAATCAAACATGAATAATCCTCAGCAAGTGACAGATTTTCAACCCCAAATGCGTTCCAGTTCACTGCATCATGAATGCCACAACAGAAGCCAACACAGAAGAATATAAGGTCACCTCAGAAACAGACAAAGCAGATCCTGCACCAGTCTCCATTTGTGATGTGGGTGCTATTGCTGAATCCTGTGCCACAGTTTTGGTTACGTAAAACATGCACAAAGTCATTACTGCAATGCAAAAATGGGCTTCAAAGCCACCAAGTTTTGCCATATTTCCACAGAAATGTTATGTTACTGTGAAAACCTGACCAAAAAGGATTGAACTGTGAATAGAGTTGTTGAAGGACAGGGTCAAGAGTTGAGTTTATATAGAACTTGTTACGTACTATGTTGAAAGGTTATCTCTGTGAAGTTGGTAAGTGATGCATCATTAACCATTCTCCATTACTATGATGCCGTTTAGATTAAGGCTTTGTGACCCCACTAGGCTGATTAAAGCTAGTGATGCAAGGTGGTATTGTGTCCTCAATGAGCTTCTTACGTTACAGTTGCAGCAAAAATCTGGTACCTACCATTTATGATACTTTATTCCTGAAAAGACTATTAAAGTGGAATTTTTCTTTACTTTTAACTGAATATATTAATTCATTTCAAATCAACGATGTACATAATATAATATCTTACATTTTCATTCTACACAGTGCTCGATTTGAAAGGGTGGTGTTTTTGTTTTCTTTCATTGATTTTAGATGGTGGGAAATCACTTTCTGGCAGCTGAAGTGCACGACTTGACATAGCAACGGTGGCAAGACGCTGAGAGAGGACAAGTTGTGGTTCAAATATGGTGTCTTTGTTGCTTCATAAGGAGTGGTCTAGATATGTTGAATAATTTTGCAATATCCTCAGAAAGTTTATAAAAGGCACTAAATGGTAATATTTTTAGTTCACTATGGATAAAGATATATTTTTCACATATTAAAGAAAGAAAGAAAACAAAAGTAAGAGAGATGGATAAAAATAAAATATTTTATTTAAGAGAAATAATAATAAATGTGTTTTTAGTCCTTAATTTTTTACTCGAAATTAAAAGTCGTTCTTCCCAAAATTTAATATAATTTAGTCTCTCAAACTTTAAAAACAAATAGATATAGCATAAAAAGAAAATGCCTAAATAAAAAATAATTTTAGAAATAAAAAATAATTAATCAGTGTATTAACCAATTTAGATATTAATTTATAAATTAAACATTATTGGTATATTTTTCTCTTATTACAAAAAGAAAGAAAAAATTAAAAGTAAGAGCGATGGATAAAATAAATAATTTATTTAAGAAATACAATATTTAAATATTTAAGAAGTTCGTCTTTGTCTTAAACTTTGATTCAATTTAATTCTCATTAGTTCTCAAACTTCAAAAATAATAGATATAGTTATCCTCATCCAAACGTGTTAATTTTTGTTTAAGTGTCAAACAATGTTCAAATTGACATTGGAAGTTGACACGATGCAGCTCAAAATGTCAATCTGGAACATCGTTTAATGCATAAAAAACTGACATCATTGGGTTAACAGTATTATATACATCCATTTTTAAAGTTTTGAAACCAAAATATATCAAAGTTTAACATAGAAACATTCACATCAAAGTTTAGGGACTACAACTATATTTAAGGTGTGGGCTCGAGGATAAAGCAAATAAAGCACTCACTTTAGGCCTTCGGAAAAAAAAAACCCTCAAATTGTTTTTTCTTAGTACTAATATTTCTCTATTAAATTAATTATAAAATTATATTTAATAAAAAATACCTAAAAATTGTTTTTTAGTACTAATATACTTCTACTCAATTAATTATCAAATAATTTTTAAGCTAAAAAAGACCTCCAAAAAAAAACATTTGGTACTAATATATCTCTATTAAATTAAGGGTTAAATATGTTTTTGGTCCCTTAACTTTCAGAGAATTTTGGAATTAGTCCATTTCGAAACTTTGGACCAATTTAGTCCTTCATCTTTCGAAATACGTAGATTTAGTCCTTTTAATCAAATTTTGTTAAGTTTATTTGACATTTCAAGTGCGTTTCATAATAGTATTTGACTTAACATTAAAGCAAAAATGTGTCAAATAGTATAAACAACTCAAACACAATCCTCAAATGCGTACGAATCATCAAATAAACCTAACAAAATTTGATTAAAATGACTAAATCTACGTATTTCGAAAGATGAATGACTGAATTGGTCCAAAGTTTCGAAATGGACTAATTCCAAAATTTACTGAAAGTTAAGGGACCAAAAACATATTTAACCCTTAAATTAATTGTAAGTTTTTGTTTAAGACTAAAATTAAAATAAATTATTATTAGTGTATGCTTATTTTTATTGGTATTAAAAATAATATTTAATGAATTAAAACCTCTTTTCAATAAATTATAATTTTGTTTGAAAAAAAAAGAATAATTAGTTATTTTTATTATCTTATAATAAATTTTGATCCTATTTTCTTGTTTTATCTTTCAGTGATTTCGATCTTAATTTTATTTTATTCTTTTATAATTAATTTAATCAATGTCATCAGCAAGGTGACACATGTCAAATCAGAGGGATTCCAATGTAAAAAATGATCCAAATTTTAATGAGTCACCTTTCAAATGATATTAATGTCAATTTAATAAAAAATATCGTATGAAGTCTATTTAACAAATATTAAAACATTAATTAAGTAAAAAAAATATAAAAATCAAAGTAAATCGAGATTAAATTATTAATTAAGTCTATAAAATATATATATATATATATATATATATATATATATATATATATATATATATATATATATAATAAAAAGCCACTAGTAACCTACTATAGTTATACTATAAGTTGAAAAGCCGCATCCACCTCTTAGGAGTTGAGAACCTTCATTGATGAAAGACAAGTTCATAGACTCTTAGGTTTAACTTCCCAATTCTTTCATAATTTTATCTCTTTAGTTATATAATTTTTGTTTAATTTGTAGTAAATTAACTAATGTCTTTAATTTATGAAATTAAAAAATTTATTAATTTTACATACTCAATACTTCATTATAATTAATAATTAGAATTTTATTGTAGATATTAGAATTTAACTTATAATATTATTACATGTTCAAATAATACAATAACAAAAAAGATTTTTTTTTTGTTAATTTTAAGATAACAAGGTCTAAAATGTCAACCTCTTTCAATGTAATATAATTTATTAACACAATTAAAAAGTATCAACTAAAATCACTTTGTATATAAAAATTATAACCTAGAAGAGTAAAATCACACAATTGCAATGTATGAAAGAAGAAAAGTAATAAAATATAAAAAAATAATACTTAGCAACAAGTGTTCAATTTTTATAACTAAGGTGATAATACCTTAACAAAAAAATACATTCATTTAACGATTCAATTTTTTTTTAATTTAGAATATTATATTGTTAAAATGAGTTCTGATGTTTTTCCGTTGGAGAGGTTTGTTAAAATATAATTTTTCGTATAGACATACGTGTGGTTGTAATTTAATTAGAACTTGTCAACGCACAACATGAGGTTGAGAAACCTTTAATTAGAACGCATGTACGATGTATTTCAGCCGAAACCTACGATAAAGTCCTGAAAACATGCAAGACCATGAACTTACGAAACTAAAACAAGAGTTTTTTCCAAAATAACTCAAACCCGCTTCTTTTAAATACCATGCAAGACCCATCGTTGTACCTCAGACCTGCAAGCTAAGCAATAAAACAACACATTTGTCTGTTTCTTCAGCACACAAGCGGGTCTAAAACAAATCATTTTCAACTCATCATGGACATGAAGAAGGTCACTTGCGCCATCCTCATCGCTGCCGCCTCCATGAGCGCAGTAGCAGCTGCCACCGAGGTTCCTGCCGCGGCTCCCGGCCCAGACAGTGGAGCCACCGTGCCCCTTGTTGGCTCTTTAGTCGGTGCCTCGGTCTTGTCTTTCTTTGCCTTGTTCCACTAAGCCTTGTATATGTGGAAAAGAGGGTGCTGCAGAGAATAATTCATGAGGAAAATTGATACAAATGAATATGTATTTTGTAATGTTTTTGATGATTTGTTAATGAAATATTGATTTGTTTAATAATTTTATGTTGTCTTCTTGTAACAAGTATATCTCATCACCCTCAAAATATAACCACTTTCGATCACTGCTAAAAGAATCTTAGAAAAATAAAAGGTTGTTCAATGTAGGTAATGGAATCACATCTTCTCTAAACAGTGTATTTTGTTCTAAATGAGTGCTCTATCAGGAAGAGAGAAATATAACCTCCTTTTGCGTCATCTTATCAGTATCAGATCATGGAATCGGGTATTCTATGTTAGCAATGAGACTTTCTGAAATAAAAATTAATCTCTTTGCAGGAATCGTCGTCTTAGATCTCAATTTTTAAAAGTATCAGCAATACTAATAAAGTTATTAAAAACTTTACGACTCAATAAATAAAATAACGCACAATATTTATTTTTATGGTTTCCAATATGGCTGTAATTTGCTTGCTAGCAATTTTGTCTCCATTTTTTATATGGTTGTAACACTTTCACTGTCCAAATGATTTAAGAATAGGGATAATGCAAGTGTTGACCACCCTTTGATTTTATAGGTCATGAATAACAAATAAACCAAATAAATAAAACATGAAGCTCTGAAATTCATGGTTACCTTTAGTTAGGAAAAGGGGAAGTGAAAAATTTATACAATCAATGACGCATACACTGCTGGAAAACAAGCACAAATGACTATTCAACCTAACTAAAATAATTTAATTCATTTACTATAACCACTCACCACAACCAAGAAAGAAGATGTGGCAAGCTACTTCGTCTCTCCAATCTTCAACCAAGCAACAATCTCTCGAACGGAACAAACTCATGTAACATTTGAATTACACGTTTCTTAAAATAATTTATAAACTTATAACCAGAACCTCTTGTAACTAGATCTGAGGATTAAATTTTTGTGCAGATATGAGGCTTTTTGCCAGCCATATTGCTGTTTCTCTTGATGATACAGCTTCTTTTCCAAATGGTCTCAGAACCCCAGCAAGCTCTTCAAGTTTATCTTGCTTAAGTAGCTGAGCACATAATTCTAGCAGAGATTCCAGAGCATCAGCTCTTTGTTGGCAGGGACTATCCAACAGATTTGTCTCATCACCATCGACTTCTGTTATTACACTCAATGCAACGCCACTTGTCTGGTCAACCTCCACCGTGCTACCATCTTTATGCGTGGAGAGAATGTGTCTGTTAGCTGTGTCATCAACCTTAACTAGAAGTGCATCATTACAATCAGATGTCAAGCCGTTCATATGTGAGCCTTCTGTAAATACATTCAAGTGGTTTCCAGATTCGGTATCATTTTCCACCCTAATAGGATTCACAGTTAGTGATGGCTTTTCCTCATTGATGGACTTATCTTTATCACTGCTGCTACTGCCTTCACTGGACATTGTTGATTTACCAGAGATGTCATGGCTCGAATCTTCCCTCGGTGCTTCAGCATTGTTCAAACCTTCATTGCAAGAAGCGTCTTCAACTTCTGGGGTCACTGCATCAACGCTGCCATCTTCTAATTTATGAAAATGTTTAGCAGCATATATTTGTTCCTCATGCAGTGATTCTTGTGAACTCTTTAAAGAGATTTCGTTGTTAGTTGTTGCCCTTGGAGGTCTACCTTTGAAGTCCTCCTTGCACACACTGCAAATAGTTGATTCAGATGTTGTTGACCCATCTTTTGAGTCACTAATACTAGTAGAAGATTCCACTATGTAGCTGGTAAGATCAACCATCCTGGTCTCCATGTTGTCTTCTGCACTGGTTGAGATTGTAACAGCATCATTAGGAAGATTGCTTACGTGTGTATCTCCATTTCCCTCAATTGGATGAATCCGTTCCAAACGATTTACTAAGCTTGCTTCTTTGTCCTTATGGTCCTTGCCACCATTAGATTTATTAGATCTTCTTGTTTTATCCTTTGAATTAACTATGGGATATACTGGAAGAATATTAGAGGATGCATTATGACAACGAAGAACATAAGGTTGTAAAAGCGGATGCCTTAACAATTCAGCTGCCTGTCAATGAAGAGAAACATCATTAGAATCCACAATTCCAACAAAAGTGAATCAACATAAAAAAGGTTCAGTTGAACTCACGGTTGGCCTGTGCTCTGGATTTTTTCTAAGCATGCTCTTGATAAGTTGTTTCCTGTCACAAGGAAAAATAATTGAACACAAGCACAGGTTAAAAATATCATGACAGTAGTGTGAGTAGCAATGGTTTGAAGATGTTACTTACAGTGTGGAAGAATAAACAATAGGCAGTGGAGAAATGCAGGATCTGTTTATTTTATTAATAAGTCCAGCCATGTCCTGTTTTATTGATTCAATCATGTGTTAATTGTTTTGCTTTTTTAAAATATATTGAAGAATAGAGACTATGTTTCCATCGATTAAAATAAATTCCTACAGATGGTTAAAGTTCTTACTGGAGCACGAAATGCCGGTTGATGTCCAGCAATCTCAAACATGCAGCAACCTTAACATACAAAGAAACATCATTGTTACACAACGTTAATTGTCATGTGACTTTGTCAATTAGAAGAAGGTGTTCATGAACCTTACCAAGAGACCACATATCTGATTTATAACCATAAGGTATATCAGCGAGGAGCTCAGGACACATGTAATTTGGAGTTCCAACAACCTACACAGGATACAAGTATGCAAACAAAAAACAGGTATCACTATGTGAATCAAGTTAGGCATCATTTACCTTTATCAATAAAAGGTTCAAAGCAAATATATATATATATATATATATATATATATATATATATATATATATATATGCAGAAATTAATCTCTTTTGGCTGAACCAAATTATTCCCCAACCCGAAGTTATTTCTCCAAAATACTGAGACCCATTTAATATTGTCAGCTGAGATGCGTCAAATACTAGGCATGACAGCCAATTTCCATTGGATAAAATACAGGTAACTTCCATCCTAGATGGAGGCATTAGATAAAAAAGCTAACATAGCACACGTGTACCATACCGAGGAAGTAAGGTCTTCTGCATTAAGTCGCTTTGCAAGACCAAAGTCACCTGTAAGGATCATGCAATAAACATATTTCTTCAGAAAACAGTTTTTGAAAGCCAAAAGTTCAGTTTTCAAGGAATAATACTACATACCAAGCCGAATGTTGTTGTCTTTGGTGAGGAATATGTTGGAACACTGAAATTACATGAAGTAGCATTAGTGTAAAAATTATAACAGAATTCTTGATCAGCATAAGCAAATGAATATGCAATACCTTAAGATCTCTGTGGATTACACGATTAGAGTGCAAGTAGTCAACGGCTATCAACAACTGAGTCAGCCATTTGCAGACTTTCTGCGGGAAGAATTGACAAGTCAGGGTGGGTAAGGAACAGTCATAAGAGGAATTATCAAGGAAGAGCAGATTAAATGTATTCATTACCTCCTCAGGAAAAAATGACCCTCGAGCTTTCTTTATGTTATCTGCCCTGCTCCACAAAGAATGTAGAATTCATGATTAGGACTTCACATTACCGCTTGTATTTGTTCTTTCTAGCATATAAATGCACGCATGTAGACTATGTTGCATGAATACAAGACCCACAGAATCCCAATTACTATAAGTGTATTTCATCTCAAAAATAACGATGCAGACAGTCAATATATCTGTCTTTCAAACTTCTACATGGAAAGGATACTACGGACACTGCAAAAATTCAACATCAATCAACAAGGACTCTTTCCAGATCTCCATGATATGTATTGATTACAGAACATGTTTATGCCAAATTTTCAAAAGGAGGTTCCTGTGCCTTTTCCAACACCTTAACCTTTTAGGTCAAGGATCAGTTTTAAAATTCAGTTCTTGTCATTCTGTCTTATAATTAAAAACCATTATAACAGTTTGATTACTCCTTAGATAGCAGCTTTTATATTGTCAACATTGCAATTCCAGTAGGTCTTCATCTAAAATAACGTGTTAGGAGTTTGAGTACCATTCTGTTATCCTTGTTTAATAGATTACACTTTTTGGTTTAACATTTAGAAAGTATGTATTTAATAAATCTTTTCTTTCCTCTTGAGATTAATTGAAAAGTAATAAGCTCAAATCCTTAATTTATGCAAGAAAGAAACAGTGTTACTAACAGAGATTGTTTTACTTACATGTCACCTCCTTCACAATAGCCAGTTATAATGCATATGTGGTCCTCCTACAAAATATAAAATATCAGAAACATGCCTATGAAGTGTGGTTAGATCAGAATGAGCTGATTGTCTGTAAATATTCAAACTTATTTTTTCATCTCTATATAAATGTATGACTGAAAAGTTTTAAATTAAGAAGAAAAGTAGTCCCTACCTTCTCCACCCAAGCATCTTTGTACTCCACAATGTATGGGTTATTCAGCTTTGCAATCAGGTTCATCTATTACAGAGAACTGAGTCACTTTTATGTTGGTAGAAAGAAAACAATCATTTGAAATCAGCTTCACACAACCTCTTAGGATTTGATTAAAAAGCATGAGATCATTATTAAAAATATCCACTTATATCTATTAAAATGGCATTTGGCTCAAAAATGAAAATGACATGGCATATGGTGTTCACAGCACTTTGTGAGCATAATAACATTCACAAAACAAACATCATCTTGTCTGTAAGTTTGATCAACCATGAGACAACAATAATGAGTAGCATATATCCTACCAGATTTCATAAATAAAAATTAATTCAGTTTGAGTTTACTAAAGTAAATTTCTTTGTTTTTGCAGTGAAGATTCAATTTCATGATTTAACTAAATATCAGGCAACACGTTTATTTGCGGTATCAAAGAGGCATAGCCAGCAATGTCATATTCCTAAATTATTATGGAAATGAAAAATAAAATATTGAAAAGGGCAAACAGATAGTTAAGTTGGCCTGATTCATGCAAAGAAAATAAAATAGATTAAAACAAAAGTTAAATAAATAATTGCATTATGGACACCTAGGATTCCTCAGGTGGAAGGATTTGTTACACCAACCTCTTGGTGTGCAGTACGTTTGAACTTCTCTGTCTGTTTGGCCAACCGAATCTTTTTCAGCACATACCTACCGAGGATATGAAATTATGAGACATTATGAGAATGAGTCACAATTGAAGATGAAAGGCTGACTGAACTGAATGAAAAGGCTGGATTTTCATCGCCAACAATTAAAGACCAACATCCAAAATAGGAAAAACCAAAAACTTTTTCAAACTTTCTTCCTATGGTTGTCCATCATTTAACTGAAAAAATCAATTTCCAAGTTTCAACAGTCCATGTTCCACTGTTTAGTAGGAAAATTATTGAAGCACAAAAGCTCTAACTGCCATCAAACTTCTCAGGCTTCAACTCCAACAATTAAACACAAAAGTCTCTAAAAAAGTTGAATTTTTTCCTCATGGGGCTGTCCATTTTCGAACTGGAAAAATAAATGGATCCTCAAACCGTTTATGTAAAGCATAGATGAAGCAGTGAAAGGTGTCATTGACCTACCTCTTTTTCTCGGACTTGTGAAGAACGAGGAAGGCAGAGCCAAAAGCCCCTCTTCCAATTTGCTCTATCACTTCATAGTCTTCCATCTTTTTGGACTTGGTGTCACCGTTCTCTGTCTCCATAGAAAATTCCAGAAGGTAGAAGACAGAGGGTGAAGAAGCAGTGAAGCAGCAGATCCTGATTTGCTACTACGAACTTGGGAAAGAAAAAGAAAGAAAAGATTCTTTATGGCAAAGTGTGTGTGAGTGTGAATTCTACTACCAAACCTTTCTACCCTTTTTTTCATCCAAGTGCTGTAATTGAAGACACCCCCTGTATGCTGAAGGGCATTAATTGGGCAAAGTAAATGTATCCTTATGGAATGAATTTTGGGGACTATTCAATAGGTCGTAGCAACCATATGAAGGGGCTTCACATGAAAGATGAGTAAAGCCACATTCCACAATTATGACACTAAACTACCTCCTCAGAAGACACAATTGGAGAGAGAGAGAGAGAGAGAGAGAGAAAGAGAACTCTGGTAAAGTAGAATATATCACCACCAAGAAAATTGAAAGGTTATGAGTTAACTTACCCAAAACAAAAGAACATGTAGAGAGAGAATGGGGACATTGCAACAAGGTCAAGTACAGACTATATATATACCAAGGACGTGGTTTCACATTTACATATTCTTCTCTTAAATTTTTAGTCAAACCAATATTGGGTTTATGAAACTTACCAGAGTCAAAAACAGATTTTACCACCAAAAATAAGATTATTTCTGAGTAAAGTTTATGCATCAAAAACAAAATTAGAACTTGAACATGTATATAGTAACTGTACTAACCTTCGATAAATGTTTTTTAATGTTGACACAAGAGTTGTAGTGGTGAGCGTATCATGGGTGCAACCCCACACAATGACTGAAAAGAAAATGGGGCTGCGGTAAAGGGCATTGGAGGACAGAACTTAAAGGTGGCAGGTGTGGTGTGGAAAACTAAAGAAAAAGGAAAAGTCTTGCTTGCGTTTGCAGACTCATGGGAGATCGTTCAAAACAAGGAATGTTCTTAGCTCGCAGATGTGATGTCACACTCCGTGTACCTCAATAAAAAAAGATTAAATATTGAATACAATCTTTATTAAAAGTATTAAAAGAAAATATATTTTTGTTCGTGGTTAATTAGATAAGTATTCTTATTTGTTTATCTAAAGTTTATTTTTATTTAATTTATTAAAGAATGAAAATTATATCAATTTGATATAAGAGAATTAAGGTTTACATGTCTTTTTTTTATGTCATTTTAATATTGTTCAAGATCTTAATCTTATGCTTGAATGAGATTGTTCCCGTTTTTCTCTCGATTAAACACCATTTAATATGCATCAATTTTGTTTTCTACAACAACATCAAATCAACAAAACGTAACGAATTAAGGAATTGCAGACGAAGTATCATGAGATACAATAACTTCATTTGTAGGTGTATGGATCTTGTTCCATTCCACATACTGAACTTCGACACTGCAACACATTCAAAAGTAAGTTTCAATGAAATAAACACAAATGCAAAGAGGTTGATTCGCCTAAGATAGTGACCAACGAGGTTGACAAATATGTTCCTCTCGTTATTAGTGCACCAACTCAAGAATCAAATTCTGATATAACAAAAACGGGAGAAGTCTAGAGTAATGACTTGAAATTGAGAGAACGTGAGACTTGATTTCAGTTTAGTTGTTCTGCATCAAAATGACGTTGAGTTCCGCATCAAGTGATATAAAATTGACAAAAATTGATTCTCTAATATAAAACATAAAATCAATCTATGTTTGATTTTCAAAATCAATTAAAGAATGAATAAAATATTATGTTAAATGAAAAGCAACTAATTATTATTTTTGTGTTGAAAAATTGATTCAGTTAAAATCAATTTACCAATGCAAAAACAATTTCCAGAACCAAATGACAAATTGTTTTGAGAGGATGAATCCAAATAACACGTCAATAACAAAGCAACAACTAGGAGCACCAAAGAAAATAAATCATAACAACATTGCATAAATGCATGAAACACATTCTTTTTATGTAAAAAACTCCTCAATGTAAGGGTGAAAACAATAATTCATCCATACAAAAAAAAAAAGTTCACTATGGTATGGTCTATAAAAAGTATAAAAGTGTCTCTAATAAGTAATCATAATTGATGGTTCACTTTAGTAACCAACTATGTATTTTGATATACAGGTATTTTGATAAATAAGTATAACTACTAAGATACACATTTACACATTAATTATAAAAGAAAAAGCAAAACAATATATAAAAAGAAAAATACACTCATTATCATAGAACTTTTTATAAGAAATGTTATTTTAATTTCTTATATAAGTTTGCTCATGTCTCGTTAACCTAGATTCAATCGAAAATACATCTATTTATGAACCACTCAAATTATTTAAAAATAAACAAATTCATCAAAATTGGGCCAAAGAGTATAAATAGTCTACAAAAAGTAAATAAACTAATAAAAGTTGCGTGGGTTTGTGCTAGTATAGTGCGCTGGCCAACCACCGTAGCTGGTCCAAAGGCATAATTGTGGTTTAATTTAACAACTCCACCTTTTTTAGAGGCCTAGAATTTTTGTTTTGTTTGAAGTTCGATGTAATGATATGATTAGTTTTAAATTAAGTACTCATAGCGAGTGTGTTGATTTATGCAAATATGACAGATCAGCAACAATTTGTTTCATATTTGCTCAACTTAGGTGGAAATCCAGTTTATTTAGCTCTAAGAAATGTGCTTAAGAACTAACAAAAAAGTTTCAACTGCTAATTTGGTGATCATGGTGTCAGATCAAAACCTAATTAGTTTGTTTAACGAAGCAGTAAAAGATGAAGGTGCAATGTCATTATCATAGTAGACCATAGAGGGCCTGCCACACGATATAGGTTTTACAACATATTATTCTCGCAAACAAGAAAGTCAAGTCAATAATAGTAATAATAATAGTACCAACATCAAACGAAAACAAAACCGCAAGATTGGAATTTTCGTTATTCTGATGAAGCTGACGCAAGGAATTATAATCTAAAACTCTATTAAGATAATGAAATGCTCTAAACCGAAGCACAATTTTTATTAAAGAATAAAGTTGTACGTTTTGAAAAAATACATCTAGATTTTATCTTTTCATAAATCAATAAAACAAAGTAATGGAGTGATCCTCCATACTCTCATCATTGCCCCTTTCCTTTTGCTTTCCGAGTTAAATACTTTCACTTAGATGAGATCTTTCTTTTAGTTGTCGGAGACAGCAAGGACCTAATAAAATTGCTAGAAGAGACAGGAAGCAGTTACTGATGAGAACAGTTACTGGTGAAGTAGTATTTATCTGGACATCAACCGCAGTTCTCTCATGTGCTGCTCCGATTGTTACAATTACCATTTTCCTAGTAAAAGCAACTATGCAGTGTCGGCAGCAATCATTCCCCTGTCTTTGCTTTTTAAAACTTACCAGCAGATCCAAAATTTCATTAAAAAACCTATAAGCTTTTGATTTGATCATCAAGATACTTATGGCATAATGGATAGGTGATAGGGAAAGAACAGTGTACTAGGAACTAGGCCTAGACAGATGACCAAGACATAACTGGGACATGTTTGACGATTCCCGTTTTATACAGCTCGTGTTGTGCTTTCCCAACTATGCATGCAGAGAAAATGTAATGCTGAGAATCGCAATTCCTCCTAATTGTTCAATTTGGGCCTAAAACATTGGGCTTCATTCATGTCCATATCACATTCGCTACCAAAAATATGTGCAAGCACAACAAATCGATTTACAATCAATTTACAGAAATCATTTGTATTAAAGTTTTAACCAGTGGAAACTCAATTTTAAGCGTATCAACCTTGATACCAATCACTTGCCGTAGCAGCAAAGTAATAAAATGGTCCCATCTCAGTTTTGAAAATGAACAAATAACATCAACTTACAAATTGAAAACAACACCCCTTTAGGTCTGCTAAATACACCAACATTTGAAAACTAAAAGACAGGAGCCAACGTAATGTCACAGACAAATTTACTATACAGTATACACTTGCTTATATTATTTTTACTTTCGCTTGGATTGTTTTGACTTTTTAGAGGATCTACCGGTTTCTAGCTTTCTCCGTGTAGCTTCAAACTCCTCTTCGGAGGGTTCCGGCATATCACCTCCACCATATTTTGAAACTAAAGATGAGAACATTGAATCAAACTGGCCTTTCCTCTCGTTTTGGCGTTGTGCTATCATTGCATATAGATCTGTTTCTGACTGCTTATTAGACCTGTAGAAAACAATGGATCATTCTTAAACTAGAACATAAATAGCACTAGTAATGCAAACACCTGCTTGATCAACTTACTTTTCCCTCTTCAAAGGATTTGGAGGCGGTTTGGTTTCAGATACTTCCTTAGCCCATTTCTGGTAGGCTTTTGTTGTCTTTAGTTCTCCTGCAGGATATGAAGAGAAAATCAATAATCATCTAGGAAAAAGTTAAACAACCCAAGAATGTAATGGACTCTGTCATGACATCGCATGTTAGTATACTGATTCACTAACCTAATGCTTAAAAGTTAAAAGTTAAAAGTGAAGTAAGTTTATGCCATTTTCTTATTGGCTTTAACAATCAAAATACACTTTTTCCTGCAAATAAATTTAAAGTCTAGAGCAAATGTCTACCTAATACCCTAGTTAACAAAACATAGTTAATATCCTTACCAGCAGCTATAGCCTCATCAAGAATATCTTTGAATCGGTGCGAGTCAAATTTAGGATCTGAACAAAGCATTGAACAAAAAAGCCTGCAAAATGGAGTTAACTCCTGATATCAAACTCAAGCTTTTCAAATATGGCTCATGTACATCACAAATTTACAATGCTTTCTTACCTATTCATGTTACCCTTGCACTTCTTGTACAAATCAATCAAATCATTCTTTTCAGAGTCAGATCCCCTATAATTCGCTTCAAACTCCTCAATATCAGCTTCCGTGACCTATAGCACATTTTTAAGCACCACATAGATAAACACTAATGAACATAAATACACCACAATGAATCAGAAAACAGAATATCGTAAGGAAACAAATACCTTCTTGTACATTGTTCTGAAGAACTCTTGAAGATTCCGAACATCTCCAGCAAGGTCCTGATTTAAAAAAATAATTATTATTAAATGAATTGTAGTCTAAGACTTGTGGCTAAAGTATCCTGAATGCTACCCTTCCATCGTATAACACTTTTTAAAATAATTAGAAGCATTCAGTAAAGAAAACCTAACTTCATTTGAATGTATTGTAAACCTGGTGTCTTTAAGAATGGTTTCTCCTATGACAGTTAATAGAACAAAAGGATTTCAGCTCTAATTCTTTCATCCCTAATTTCTTTACACACTTTGCACCAATCTCAATCTCTATTTTTTTACCTTAATACATAAGTCACTTTCTTTCTCTTTTTTCTTTATTTCTCTCATCCCTCCAAGATGCATATTTCCTAATAGGGTAAATTCAGCTTCTCCTAGAGGTTAAAACCAACATATACACTTATATAACCTTTTCATCTAGCTAAGTGTAAGTTGGAAAATATTCAATTCACTTTCACTTCATATTTTCTTTTCCTATAAATACTAATTAAAAAAAATTCTCTAAATCTATCTTATCAGATCCTAATTATCACCGAGGCACAAAATAAAAATTAAAAGTTGGGCTTAAACAAAATCAGAGTCTGACTCACATCATCATCAACACATCCAGTCTGATCATATAGCGCCCTCTTCTCTTCATCCCCCAGAATCGATATCACCTTCTGCAATTGCTGAAATTTCTCTTTAGCTTCCTGTAACAATAACAACAGCAAATTATTGTCAATTCTAAAACCAATCTGGTAAAGAAAAAAACATGACAATTGTTATATCGGGCTTAAAAATGACCTCATCACCAGGGTTCTTATCTGGATGAAGCCTCAACGCCAATTTGTAATAAGCCTTCTTTATTTCCTGCTGAGACGCGGTTCTCTCCACACCAAGAACCTGCAGCCAACAACTCAAATCAAATGTTAACAAAGTCGCATATCACTCACAGTAGCAACATAGAATTTTAGTTGGAAGAGTTAAATGTTCCACAATAAAAAATAATAATGAATTTAAGGTACCTGGTAGAGGCTGGTTTCATCTCCCTGCACATCCATTTCCTCGTCGTCAGAAACCCTAGCTTTCTTCTTCTGCGTCATTTTGTCTATGCACGAAAAAAAGTGTTATTCCAATCCTCCTTTGGCGGGTCTATCAAAACTTGCAGTTTATGTTAAAATGAAATTATTATTTAAAAATAAAATAAAAGTTAGTACGGTTCCCGCCAAATGATTGCTCTTCTTCCCGCCTTAATACGTCCGAGAGGTCACAAAAACATAATTCCCAATTATCCAAATTTAAAATATGTAAAGTAACAAAGTCAAACAAATGAAAACACATTAATGGAATTACCCACTATCCAAATTCAAAAGGCATTTGTCTACAATATACAAGTTAACACCTACAAAACAAAATAGTAGAACTTGTAAACAAAAAGAAATAGCAATTTAAATATTAAATTTTAATTTTCTTAATAAATGAAAAATTACATTTTAAAACTTTGGAGTTTATATATAAAATACAAGGTTAAATATATTTCTGATCCCTCCAGTAAATATTGGAATTTGTCCCTCTTTAAAATTTTGGCCAAATTTAGTCATTTAACTTTAGACTTATGTGGATTTAGTCCTTTCAACTAATTTGTGTTGTTAAGTTTATTTAATTTTTCAAACGCATCTCGTGATAATATTTGAATTATTTACAGCGTTTGACATAATTTTACATTTAATCTTAGATAAAAAAATTATTATTAAACGTATTTAAAACGTCAAATAAACATAATAAAAAAAATTTAAAATAATTAAATTCACGCAGTTTTATAATTCTAAAATTAAGAAATTAAATTGAATCAAAATTTCAAAAATAAACTAATTCTAATTTTCAACGAAAAACTAAACGCATTTAATCCTAATATACTATAATATAAAATAAGAAGGACAGAATCATTTCAAATCTTTTTCTATCAATTTTTTAGAAGAATGAAATTACTTATTCATCAAGCTAGGCCCAAATCATTCTATGACTGTAGCACACTGGGCTTTTTTGGGTCCGGGTACATCATAGAGTAAAAATGAGGTATTAGGGTCAGTCCATATTTTTTACTTATCTGGTGGAACTGTATGAAACTCCATCTCAGAGGACGAGGCTCATTTTCTTGGGCCTGGTATATGTTTTTATCTGTTTTTCATAAAGCAATATTTGATTATGTTTGTAGTAAATGAAATTTGAACTGAATTTGATTTCGATTTCTCAAATTTTAAATAAATTATTATGATTTTAAACTTAAAAAAAATCTCTATTTCATTTGGTATTTTCCATTATTTCGCTTTCTATTACATATTTTGTCAAAAAGCAATGTAACAACAAAAGAGAAAATTTTTAAATAAAATCAATGGATCCATTTATGTAATATATTGAAATGGGATAAGATGGTGACAAGTTTAGTTCTACTGATTCTGAATTTTACTGTAAAAGCACATATTTTATTTTCCTCTTTCGATAAAATGTTATATTCCAATGATCAGGCATATCGTCCACTCTCAAACTCATTCATCAAATTATCACCCAAATTATTGTGTGAAAGAAAACATTTTCAGATGAATTAGATGCTGACAATGCAGAGTTTTCCAGATTAGAGATTCACGGGTGTTACTGAGGCTCTATGCCTATTTATCTAGACCTAGTCTCGTAGCTCAGGAATCAAGAAATGTCTGCAAAAACAGCTATGCTTCTTTCTGTATTCTTTCTGTGCTCAACAGATACGTGTAACTAACCAAACACGAACCAAGACAAAGCTTTCACCTTGCACAATTCAAAAAACATCTTGCTTTTCAACTTTTCTTTCTCTCACATAAAACAATATACTCAAACCATATTAACCATCGATTAGTAACTATATGGTAAACAAAGTGGTATCCTAGAATACTCAGATTCTGTAAGTTGATGTTTTGTGTAAAAATTTGTATGGTTTAGAATACTGACATGATTCATAAGAGATAGCATGCATCATGTATAAGAAAAGAGGAGAGGTTGTACCTAAATTATCCATAACATAACATTGATGTAAACATGGACAACAAAATGAAAGAAGGGTCCCCACAGCAAGGCTCGTATTGGTACTATGAGAGGCTAAGCTATGGAATGCTTATTATTATTCCTCATGGCTTTCTTCAATGCAATAAGTGCAATTTGATAACAACATTGCCTTTCCCTCACAGCCACCATTTTGTGTCTCCTTTCTTTATAAAAAAGAAAAACCTTCAATACCTCACTCATTTCTTAGCTGTGTGATATGTGATTTGGGGTCAGGGAATATTGCAAACAAAGAGGAGGGAAACACACAAAAACTCATGCTCATCTTTCTTCTAAAATATCAACATCTATCAAATCTCAACTTCATACAGCTATAGGGTGGTACTATTGAAAAAAAAATCAATTAATTTACTTTGGTTTAATAGATATTTAATTAAAAATTTGACCCAATTACTAAAATTCAATATAATTTATTCATTAACATTTTTTTTTTGTGTATGAATATCCCATTCATGTATAAAAATAATATTTTTTTCTAAAAGGATACTTTTTTGAAATTATATTTCGAATTTCCTTTCCCTCTTGTAGAACAAATTTAAAACTATATCGAAAGACCTAATAATGAAAAAACTAGGTAGATTAAGTTTGATGTACTAGAAATTAAAGAAAAAATATTACATTTTTGAAATATAACTATCACTACTAAAAAAACTCATATTTCCTGCCAATTTTGTTTTGAAACTTTTCGTAGGAAATACTTACAAATTTTGTTGTAAAATTTTTTTTGCAAGAAGTTGCTACCAATTTTTTTGCAAAATATTTTGTATAAAACACTTTTCACAACAAATTTTGTAGATAATACTTGCAAATTTTATAATTTTGTAGAAAATAATTACCCACGAACGAATTACCTGCCAATTAAAATTGTTAGAAAAAATGACAGAAAAAAGTATTTTCTTGTAAATTTTTTTAACAAATTTGTAAGAAAAATCTCAATATAAAAATTTCTAGTAGTGTATATTAACATCTCATCCATTATATTATATTTTTTCTACGGATAAATTACGTGTGGGCAAAAAAGATAAATGGTAGATAAATAAAACCTGATTACTCTTTCGTATTTATTACTTGATAAGTTGATGGTTGCTTCATATGTAGTATGGGAATATTTTCTGATATTTTCAAGGGGGACAAAAAGAGATATATGTTAAAACAACATTAAAAATGACATTAACAATACTTTTTTTATCAGTTAACTATGAAACTTACATGGAATTAGCCTCGTACTTTTACTGAAAAAAGTTGGCATCAATGGAAAAGCATGATTTCAAAGGGCACGCACTGGTTTGATGCCTTTGACTGCTATGATCGATTTGCCAAGCTAATAGTCCTTGGTGATTTCACACACCTAAACAATTATTCTTTGCAACCACTTTTTCAATTATTGTTCCAACAATCTTCATTAGTACTACAATATACTATATTATATTATTATATCATTGACTTTATTAGTAGGTAATCAAACATGATGATTGTGTGTAAGGTGAATTGAAAGAGAAAAATTAATACTGTAGAGTCTTAGTTTCTTGGTTTTCTTTTATGACCCTGATTAAAACCAACATTGTCGTTGGTGATTAATTAAAACCAATATTATATTATTTTTTTTAATATAGGTTTGGGTACCATGCACAGAAAAGTCAAAGGAATTGATTGGTACGATGCAAAAATTGTTTAACCTCTGTGTTTGTCTTTTAGCTTCTGTCTTTTATTCTTTCTTCTTATTCATCATTTTTGTGAGGGTGTGCTTCAGTGCCAAGAATCTAAAACCATAGGGTTTGTTTCTGATGCAGGGGCTCTTCACTTTTAAGTTGTAATTGTGTTTTGGCCCTAGGAGCTTCTCACTTTCTCTTTGGATTTTTCTTTGCATTTTCACCCTTCTTTCTTCCATGTCACTGCAGCATTCAGAAAATTTCGTTATCATGGTTCTCAGACTTGGACAGAAGAAGCTCACTCAAATAATGCTACTGCTATCATGCTATGTCTTAAACAAAAATTTAAGTCAATGGAAAAATCACTTCAAAATGATGATGCAGTGAATTCTGCAGATGACAAAAAGAAGACAGAATTATTTTAATTAGGAAAAAAATATTTGACTGAAAAAGAATACATATATATGTTTCAAACCTTAAACCTTCTATAAAATATATATATATATATATATATATATATATATATATATATATATATATATATATATATACTAAATAAAAAAAAAAAAAAAAAAAAAAAAAAAAAAAATAATATAATATAAAAAACAAAAAAAAA
>Ga0214544_1003501_pt1 | contig 32372 bp, 16 predicted proteins | sample CNSS3metaG_FD_160074 | JGI IMG/M metagenome (GOLD analysis project Ga0214544, IMG submission 160074) | Root nodule microbial communities from cowpea collected in UCLA plant growth center, Los Angeles, California, USA - CNSS3 | ecosystem: Host-associated > Plants > Roots > Nodule | place: USA...
GTGTGTGTGTGTGTGTGTGAAATGAAGTTACGTGAAAGTGAAAGAAAGGAGAAAGAAGGAGAAAGAAAAGGAGAAAGAGAAAGAAAGGAGAGAGAGAGAAAGAAGAGAGAGAAAGAGAAAGAGAAAGAAGATATGGAAAGAAAATAATAGGGAAAGAAAGTTTAGAGCAAAGATTCAAAGAGATCTTAGTCCTCTTCAAATATTATTAGTGTGTCCTTCAATCAATAAGGTAAGGGGGAGTGAGGTTAAGCCTTTTTTATATTAATCTTGAAAACTCGTGAGTTTTATATTAATCTTTTATTTATTTTGACTCATATATTATTCTTTTTACTTTCATTTAACTTATTTTCATTTATTATCCTCTTATTTATTTTATTTAATCTCCAATTATGCATTGATCTTGTTTATTTATTTATTTTATTTAATCTCCAATGATGCACTGATTTTGTTTATTTATTTTATTTAATTTATCTCAAGTTATGCACTGATCTTGTTTATTTATTTTATTTTATTTATCTCTAGTTATGCACTTGTCCTATTTATTTATTTTATTTAATCTCCAGTTATGCACTTATCCTATATTTTATTTAATTTATCTCCAGTTATGCACCGATCCTGTTTATTTATTTTATTTATCTCCAGTTATGCACGGGTCCTGTTTATTTATTTAATTTAATTTATATCCAGTTATGCACTAGTCCTGTTTATTTATTCTATGTAATCTCCAATTATGCACTGATTCTATTTATTTATTTTGTTTAATTTATCTCCAGTTATGTACTGGTCCTGTTTATTTATTTAATTTAATTTATTTCCAGTTATGTATTGGTCCTGCTTATTTATTTCATTTAATTTACCTCTAGTTACGCACTAGTCATGTTTATTTATTTCAATTAATATATCTCCAGTTACACACTGGTCCTATTTATTTATATTTTTATTATTATATTTACTTATAACATTCTAATCCTTATCTAATTATTTTTTTAAAGTTCTTGCTTTGATTCTTATTTTATCATTATTTTATAATTAAAAATAAATAAATATAAAGTAAAAGTAAATATTATTTTATTCAATGAGCTTGGATAGAAGAAAATTACATGTACATTTTATTGTTATTTTATATTCTTTGTGTATAGTTTTTACAATGACATGATTGATAGTCATCACATTTTATGACCTTCGAAAATATCCAAGAGTATGTCAGTTAAGTAAGAGTTAAGTCTGGTTTCAATAAGTTGAGATTAAACTAGTGTCAAAGTGTTTGTATTTGGGAAGTCATAGTTTGGTACACTGCGAGATGAAAGGCAAGGACCATGGTGGGGTCTAAGGAAGTTTTACCAAGTAGGTAAATATCTGGATAGTTCAGAATAGCGCACTGGACTAGGATGTTCATAGGCCAAACTTGGGACTATCCGATACCTGCTCGGCATCGCCAAGGTTAGGTAGTGAGTATATATCTCTTTTGTGGGCCGATAAATGGCTAATATTCTTGAGAAAGAAATAATTATGATTGTACCAATGGTTTATGAGAATACTCAACTACCTAATCACTTCCCAAAGTAACTTTTGATGTTCATAATGGATCACCAGAAATGGAATATGGATCCATATGTCTAGTAAAACAAGATCAAGTTTTGTGGTTGTAGGTCCAAATCTAGGCCCCTAGTGTTTGCATTGTTTGTTGAGTTTATTAAGATTGATATTTAAGGCTTATAAAGACCTTACTCCTTTCATATTTTTCTTTCATATGTACATGTTGCATGAGCAGAAGAGGAATCTGCTCAGTGAGAGTTGTTTGGGATATTATTGGTGGATCTTTTGAAGATTGACTCATGGATAATTTCTATTAATATCTTTAAGAGATATTAAAAATATAGATAATCTTCTATTTTGATGTAGAACTCTTAATATTATACAAATATATATTTTGTAATATTTCATGAACAATTACAGAGATGTAAACTATATATATATATATATATATATATATATATATATATATATATATATATATATGAATATGAAGTTATATTATTAATGTTCTCTCAAGGAAAATCTTATGGTAGAAAAAAAAAAGATTAATTATGTATCTTTTTATCAAATAATAATTATTTAGTATAATAGTTGGGGTGTCACAACGTTCAAGTGTTCTCTTGAACGCAGAGAGTGGGTATAGTTGACCCCTAAGAGACACATGGAAGAAAGAGAAAATATTTGGTGGGAGACATGAGACCTGAAGCCATGATACATTACCATCCCTTTTAGAGGGATAGGGACAAGTGCATGATGCACCGATGTACTATGCTACTTTCTATTTGAGATAGAGACACAAAGCACATTGGTGGTGTAGCATGGACTATTAAAAAAGTAGAGATTGAGCCATATTAGGTCAAGTAACGAGGTATCAAGTCCAATATCACCACATTCTACTCTCTCAACTTTCACTCAATTTTGTCCTTTTCTCTAAGTCTTTCCTTTCGTTCTCAGGATCCCATTGTATAAGTGGCACCAAGAGAACCCAATTAGTGGAGAAGTTGGCCTTCTCAGCCTTTGGAACCTAATGTAGAGTCAATAGAAATGCTTAATTCAAGTGAGTGGAGCTAACCAAGTCATGATTGATGTTAATGTGTTGGATTGTGTTCGTGTTGTTTGTGTAAGGAAAATACATATGCATGTGTACAAGTAGCACTTGTTGTTGTGACTATGAGTTGTATGGATTGATGTCCCGAGTTGTAAGATATAAGATATGTTTAGTCTATTTTCCTCATATATATGCATATAATATTTTCAGTTGAACAATTGTATATAATGGTGATACACGTATGGTTGTGTTGGTGACCCTCGATGGAGGAGTGACACCTTGTGTATGTGCATAAGATGTGCTTTGACTAAGGTTTTGCTATAATGAGGCTATCTAATACTTGTGCATTCTTCTCTGCCTAATTCTTTAATTTAGCTATCCCCCCTTCTAGTGCCATCTTGCACCAACAAATAAAGGGCCAAAAGTGACTTGTTCCTCTTTAGGTGTGATTTTCTACTCACGATTGTTACACCTAACTAAGGTTTAAAACTTTTGGTATCGTAGCATATGTTGACCCTTAGGATGCCTTTAACGAGTGGGTTGGCTGAGTTTTCTGTTGTTCACCTTTGTATTTGTTTGGTTGATTGCTTGATTTTGTTTGCATTGTATATGTTTGCTCATTTAAGCTTGGCCAGTCTTTAAGCCTTTCTTGGTGTGTTTAGAGAATGACTCGTAGACCACATATCCCAACCCAACATCCTCCAAAGATGGTAGCAATTACAAAGGCCACAAAGATAATGATCAACGCAATTGAACGTTAGAGTGACGTTATGAATGTTAGCCATATGGTTGTTTCTTGGATGTGCTTGATGAGTGAAGGAGCCTTCATGGCTGGATGGCGCAAAAGCAAATGAGTTTAGAGGTGTTTAAAGGTTGCAAAATGTAGGTGGTGGGAGATCTCTAAGAGTTTAGGCCAACTTAGAGGAGGAAAGAGAAAGGAGAATTCTAGGAGAATACTCTAGCTAAGGACTCTCAAAGGCAAGGTTCATGGAGTGATATCAATATAGTAACTTTGCATTCATTCAAGAGTAACCATTACAAGATATGGAGACTCCTATTTATAGTAGAGACTAAGCTCCTAAAATGGAATACAAATGCACGATGAAATGGAATGCAAATGGAAGAATCCATGTGAAGCACGTGTATCTAGATCTAGGACCTATGAAGTTTAGAAGCAACTCTCAGCCTAGACTTTGTAATTGGGCTTGAATTGAACCAATTGCAAAGCTAGATACAAGGTGTTTTACAATTTATTTAGAAAGCAAGGCCTAAACAATTGGCCCAATTGAAATCTACTCTAATGATCTAAAATAAGCATGTCGTATCTTTATGTCTTCTTTGGCCCAAGAAAATAACATTTGAAGCCCATGGAGCCCATTGAGCCCTTGAAGATCCATGCCCTCTTGTATCTTCCTTAGCATGCTTCTAGTGACGGCCTATGATTGGGTCTATGGTTGGGTCCAAGTCATCAGTAGAGGTTCTTGCAAATGATGTACTTAGTAGATGAAGAATGATAATGTGATAAACTAGTTGAGCGAATATTTCACCACTTAGTGAAAAAGCTTTATAAAGTCTCCATAGAAAGCACTAGACAATATCCTCACTACTTGAGTTTTACTCTCTCAAAGAGACTAGTGGAAGGTATTTCCAAAGGCTGAGAGATCTAATGAGTAGTATCCTAGTAGAGAATAAATGTCTTCTAATTTTCCAATTAACTTAAAGGTGACTGATTTGTTGAGTGGGGAATACAAGAGGGGGTGATACATTGATTGTACTAGTGTATGAGATCCCTAGAGCGAGAATGAGGAGATATATCTCTTTCAGTTGTGAATTTGGAAAACCATGTATTCATACTTATGAGATTATGTGTTTTTATGGGTTGAGTAGAGCCAGGGTAGTGACACCATAATCTATTGTGTGGGGTTGTGGAGAACCTAGATTGTAATGTCAAAATCAACTAACACTACAAAAAATAGTGTAAATTGCGACAATTTTAAAATGACGGTTATTTAAAACCGCCACATTTTACAATATAATATGACATTTATTGAACTACCATATTTTACATGTAAAATATGGCGGTTTTAACCGCCATTTTATTAATCTTGGGAAACTACCACAATTTATGTGTAAAATATGGCATTTTGAACTGACATCTTTTAATAAATTTCAACTTCCCACACTTTAGCTTCTCACATTTTTACTTCCCTCTAAGTGTTTTAATTAGAGTAGCAACTTTTCGACATACCACATTTCAACTTCGCTAGTTCCGTTTCTCCCTTCTCACAGTTCGACTTGTGGTTAGGGTTCTCTTTCTCCAATGGTTATCCCTTTCCAAGTTTAATCACATTTCATCTGGATATCTTCCATTGTCGGTAAGTTAATTTTTGTTTTTGATTTAGGGTTTTCATCCTTTGATTTAGAGTACGTTTTGAAGCTTTCAAGCTTTCCCCTCAGTTTGGCGTTGATGCTCTCGCTTTTTCACTAAATACATCAACCACTTGTGCTTCGTCGACTTAGTCTCACATTCACAAAAGTGTTTTTATACTATTCCCACCAATAAAACGGCAAATATAGTGTGCAAAAGTTTTCACTCTTCCTCTCTCTCAACTCATTTTGCTTGCAAAGGTTAGAAATTTTTTTTTTCATTTTGCTTATCGTTTGTGTGGTTACCATATGAATAAAGGGATGGGTTGTTTTGCTTATTGAAAAAAATATTGAATTCACGAATTAATATGTTTCTATTTTTGAAAGAGTTGGGTTGTGATGAAAAAATCACAGGACTTCACATGGATTCTTGTCATAAAATTATTGAGAGAAAGCATGTGTTCTTGACTTTTAGTCATTTAGAAGCCAATAATGTTGTGAGTGCTCAGGTTATGAATAATCATACATTTCTGAATTGATAGCAAGATATTATTTCAGCACATTAGTTGGGTTTGGTAATGGACATTAATGAAAGAAAAAAATTCATTGAAGATTGTAAACATGTTAATATTAGTTTGTCTTTTAGAGTATATACCACATCTTGCTTTCATTGAAGTGGTAAATTTTGAACCATGACAGATCTACAATTTTCCTAATGAGTGGGAGAAAGCTTAGACATATGCACAATATTTAAGATTTATATCATTATGTCAAACTGAAAATATCCTTAGATTATTATGTACTATTTTATAAGCGGCAAATACTAACAATTATATATCTATTATTGCATAATGATATTATAATTATAGTTTTGATTACAAGTTGTATGAAATATTGTCGTAGTTTTTAACAAAGGATTTCATTCCAAGGAAAAATTATGTGACTATAACATCATATGACTTATTAGATGTTTGAAAAACATGAACCTAGTATATCAGTACATATTTCAATCCAATTGTGTCAATCCATTTCTTAGGTTCAGGTTATTAGTCAACCTACTGCCCACAAGTTCCAACTTTATTGAACTCATGGCTCTAATTCTAAGAAGAATTTGCTTCCTTTAAACTCTAGACTCCTAATAAGATGAGTGAAGTCCTGCAATTCTAGAGTTTGCTATTATTTTACTATTTTGTAGATATATAGTCCTGCAATCAATATCAAAATAATGAAACATCACCTGAAAAGGAGAGGATGCACCATAATAAAACTAAAGAAATAGAGAGATACATTGAATCTCTTCTATTTTATCAATTATGATTACATTGTAATTACACCACAATATTTAGAAAGGATCTACATCTCATTTTTTTATTATAAAGGTTCAAAGTATTTGATGAATGTTATTGTTTTACTATTTTGTTGTATTTCATGCTAGGTTGATTTTGCTTTTTGAATTATAGGTTACAATTTTGTTGGACAATCCTAATATCAGTATCCTTCTTTATTAGCAAAGGTTAGAAATTTTGTTCATTTCTTATAGTGTGCATGGTTAGCATGGAATAATTGAAATTAGTTGTGGATTGTCACTATTTGTTGTCTTTAAAAACTTTTACAAAGTGCATGAGTATCATTTTGCTAGTATGTTGTAAGTTTTACTAATTAATATTAGTTGATAGATTCTAAATGTGAAATCAACATACTTAGTGTTTCCTAATCTTTTTCTATGTTAAATGGTTAAATGTTAACTAATAATAGGATTCATTAATAACTCACATCCATACAATATAACATAAACCTGGACTAGAGATTAAATGAATATTGTGAGCAAAAATGATTCTTAGGAGAATTAATTACGTGTTTGCATTGTAAATGTGTTGAATAAAGAACTCATTTATAAGAGAATATCCTGCTTGTAATAGCTATTGGACTCAATTACAGATTATCTTGACTTATATGGATAATAGGGGTGGGCAAAAAAAGACCGAACGGGCCAAGCAGGCCCAAAGACCCGAACGGGTCAGGCAAGCCCAAAGACCTGAACTGGCCAAACGTGCCCGATGACTCGAACGGGCCAAGAGGGCCCCATAACCGAACAGGATAGGCAGGTTCCATGACCTGAACAGGCTCGGCAGGCCCGATGACCCGGTGGGGTCCGACGATCCGAATGGACCTGACGACTCGGACGACCAGATGGGCACGACGACCCAAACATGCTTGACGATCCGGACGACCCAGACGGGCCATACGACCAGGACAGACCCGACGACTCGGATGGGCCTGACAACCTACACGGGCCAAACGACCCAGATGGGCACGACGACACGAACGGGCCCAACGACCCAGACGGGCTCGACGTCCCGGACGGTCCCCACGACCCGGGCCCGTTCGTGTCAACGAGTCTGTCCGGGTCATAAGGCCTATGTAGGTTGTCAGCCCGTCCAGGTCTTTGGTTTTTGGCCTTGTGGGCTTCTTTGATGGGGCTTTTTTTTCAGTGTGGGCTTTTTTAGCCCTTGCCCACATGGGCCAGGGCCAAGCCTTGTGGGCTGGGCCAAATTGACACCTCTATGGGTCGGCCTGACGACTCAAACGGGTCGTGCCTGACGACTTGTACGAATTAAGTCATGTTGGCCTTAATGATACAAGTTTTAAAAAATTCAATTTAAATTTCTTTTATAAAAAATGGATTCTGGATTTTGAACTTGATCCAAATATTTGGATTGGATTTAAATATTGATCCAAATATTTGGATCTGGATTTTAAAAAAATCCAAACTACTTTTGCTAAAAAAATGGATTTGGGTCGAAAATCTAATCTAATTATTTGGATCTAAAATGGACGTGGATTGGATCATTAAAAATCCAATCCATGCCCACCCCTAATGGATATAGTAAATGAATTTCTTTCAATAAGGTGTACATCCTACGTGTTCTTTTGAATTTCAAATTTAAAATATTTTATTTAAAAACTATAAAATTAAATTTAATATAAGTATTAAATTTGAAGTTGTTAAAATAAAATAGTGTAATAGAAAAAATAAAGTCCAACAATTGATTAGTTCCGCAATTATATTGAAAATAAAATATATGTGCCAAATCACACAAGGAATTTGAAATATAGTTGTCACTCTGTGTTTTATAATTGAACGTGAATCACTCCAAAGTAGTAGAAGGGTAAGACTTCAATGTGTTCCCAACGTCAATAACAAATCGATACTTAACATCGGCTTTGAGTAGACGCTCCATTGCTGTGTTAACATAATCCATAGGAATTATCTCAATTTCAGGTCTAACATTGTGTTCTGCAGCGAAATCCATCATTTCTTGTGTCTCCTTTATTCCTCCAAAGTAACTACCCGCTACACTTCTTCTTCCTGCCAATATGGAATTACAAGCTTTACAATCTGGTATTAAAGAAATTAATATCCAATGTCATATATTAATTTAAAATCTTATAGATAAAAATCTTGGATTTAATAAAGTTTAGAGAACATGATACATTTATATATTTTGTGTTGAGTTTTTATTAAATTTTCTGTTTATTGAATATTTAAAATATTTATATTTTTCGATTGAGAATTTGTTATTTAAGTTAATTTAGTGGCTCGATATATCATGTAATTTATTTGTTATCTTGATATAAAATATGAAGTTTTGTAATTATATAATAATGATGTTGTGATGCATGTCAAGTGTGGTGACTTTTATTACTTATTGAAAATGTGTTGGTTAAGGAAATTATCATGCTTCTTATTGACTTTTACGTCATCCTCAACAATAATCATTGGATGGTCTCCACCACCATGATAAACGTTTTCAATCAAAATAATAAAAGTTCCTTATTTTTTTACATTAATTGCAATCTCCACTCGTATTAACCATAAAACCTTACAATTCCTAACATCTAAAGAACAAATAGCCAAGGTAACGAACAAAATAATGGTTGTCACTCAATTAACAAAAAGGTTAAATGGTGAGAATTCAATTGAAAACTATAAAAAATTTAAATAATCAATAAAAAATTAATAAAATTTAATTAAAATCAACTAAATTTACTGTAACCTTTAAACTTAAGTAAACCATAATTCCATCAATGTTATATACATTTGCATTCTTACCTAAAACCAAAGACGGGAGTAGCAACTCCACAGGCTTTAGTGGCACCCCAACCGTCACTAACTTCCCGTGAGACTTCAACAGATCAATTAAGGGCATGAGAGGATGAACTGCATAAACAGTGTCAATTATACCATCCAAGGTGCACATTGCAGCCTACATACACAATTACAAGTAAGAAAATTAAATCATTATGATTTCTAACTCAACATTAATTATCAGCCTTATTTGGTTAATAGAAGAGTCAAACAAGATGACATCTAACTTAATTCTAGAAAATAAATTAGAAATGGTCCTATAAAAATAAAAACAATGAGTATACCATTATTTGATCTCAATTCATAATTTGGAAATCATGGTATGAAAGAAAAAAAAAAATAAGGCACCTTCATTTGATCTTGGTCTGTACTGAGCACAAAGGAATCTGCTCCAAGATGTTGAATGGCTTCTTGTTTCTTATTAGGAGAGGTACTAATGACAGTGACCTTCAAGCCAAGGGCCTTTGCAAACTTGACAGCCAAATGACCCAATCCACCAAGGCCAACCACTCCCAGGTGCATACCAGGTTTGTCAATGCCAAAATATCTCAAAGGACTATACACTGTGATCCCTGCACAGAGGAGAGGAGCAGCAGCATCAAGTGGTAGGCCATTTGGAATGTTGACAACAAAGTGTTCATCTGCAACCATGAAGTCAGAGAATCCCCCATACGTGATGCTTCCATCCACATACTTCCCACCATATGTGGGAATCCCTTGCTGGCAGTAATTCTCAAGATTGTTGACACAGTTTTGGCATGAGGAACAAGACCCAACCAAGCATCCCACGGCCACCTTGTCTCCAACCTTAAACTTTTCCACTTTGCTTCCCACCTCTGTCACTTCTCCAACAATCTCACGTCTGTAATCCATCATCCATCATCATTAACTCAAACAAAGGCTTTTATCATGAAAATTTGAGATGAAAGAAGCACAAAATGTAAGATGCCTAGTAGCCTCCCTCAACTTGTGTTGAAAATCTCCTTTTACATTGTAACCTCTCGCTAATTATTTACATAATTTGTTGGAAATCTACATGGATAAAAGATAAAGCAAACTTATTGTATATAAATAGATCTAAACCTCATTTTAAAAGTCGATTAAAATGGTATCATAATCGTTTGAAATCTATTCTAACAAAATTTATTATTTGTTGGTTTAATTGCATCACTCATCATTATGTCATTATCAGATCACTTATTAATATCACTCATCATTTTGTAAACATTTCGTAAAGTTGAGCTAATCATAAATTTTGTTTTTAAGATAATGTTTTTTTATTTATATCATTCTCTTCTTTTCTTTGCATAAAAAAAAATATCCATTCTCTATTTATATCATACTTGTTTCTTACCTACTTATAAACTTTGCAAGAGAAGCAAGGTAAAAGAAGACCCAAACATTATTAAAAAGAAAGTAGAGATCATACCCAGGAACAAGTGGATAAATGGAATCACTCCATTCATTCTTCAACTTGTGAAGGTCAGAATGACATATTCCACAATACAAAACCTTGAACGTTACATCTTTCACACCTGTTTTCCTGATTTCCAAAAAAAAAAAAAACATTTTAGGCAGCCTAATTTTGTTTAAACTAATTATTCATTCACATTATAATATTATAAACAAAAACTCCTTATTTACACCACTTCTAAAATATTTAGAACTATCAAATTGCTAAATTGAGAATTTAAATTTGGTAAACTTTATACCAAATAAATTTTTGGCTCCAAATTTCACAACATAAAAATGAAGTAAGGTTACATTATAAAAAAAAACAGAAAAAGGAAAGGGAATGAAGAAAGAAGGTCATCTATCATTGAATAAAAAAAGGCTAGCATTAGGAATGTCTCCATTAATATAACCTTTGTGTGACAAAATTATTAATATAAATCGTAAAATGTTACCAAATTCAAACATATTGATAGTAGATTTCAATTATTTATGCCGATATAAATTTTCTGCTAACATTAATTACCCTTTTTACTATAGAAAGTTCTGATGTTTATGGGAAAAAATAATTTAATTTTTATTAAATAAAAAATATACCAAGGAAGCTATACCAATTGCTTCTAGTATGTAATAATACTTCCTGCGTGAGAGACTTGGATAAACTTTAGCTGCTTATTTTAATGTTTTTTATTCTCCTATATACTTTTATTTACTATCTTTTCTTTTAATTCTTCGTAATATTAGGTTCTCATCTTCTTTTACAGGGTGAAAAATTTTACTGAAAATTCAATATCAATAAAAGAAAAAAAAAAGTCAAACCCTATCTGAGAGGAGAATGAATAACCTTCTGGAGAAGAAAAATGGGGAGAGAACACCAGAGGCATCCCTTGCTGCCCATCCATAAGCCTTCCTTGGATGCTCAACTTCATATTCTACTGCCATTTCAATCAAATCTGCAACTCAAAAACAAAGCAACTCCAACAAAAGTCAACGACAGGAACAACAAAATTGTGTTTATGTTGGAGAATGGAACCTGAAGTGTCTTATGATGAAAGCCGCCATGTAATGCTATTTTTAAGCTGGAGAATGGGTCCTTCTGCTGTCTGCTGTTTGCTGCATTGACGTATCTGATGACCTATTCCATTTGTTGTTAAGCATTCATTATTCAGTAAATAAATTATGAGAACCTTGCTATCATAAGAAAAACTAATTGGAATCTGCTACAACAAAATATTATGCTTCTCTAATGCTATTAATTAACGATTGCCGATAAAAAGAAATGCTATTAATTAACGAATACTAGAGTTGTCAAGCCCAATGATTTGCAATAATCCGTTGACAATGTAACCGATTGAATTATGCATTGAATCCTTGAATACTTGCAATTGGATTATTCTTTTAAAAATATATGTAGTTACTATTCCAAATTTTATTTTGATTGTATATGTTTTAAGTATTGTAAATTATATTTCTAAAAGTTTTATTTAATTAATTTTTTAGACATTATATTTCATTTTGAGAGTTTAAGTAATTTTTTAAGTCTTTTATAATTTTATATTTATTAAAATTTATTTTAAAAATACTATAATTAGTTAATTAAATTTTAATTATTAAAAATAAAAATACCATATACAAGAACTATTAGGAAACTCTTACTGACCTTAACCCACCCTTTGTTTTTGTTTTTCTTTTCCCTGTTCATATGAATAAGTGTTTGGTAGGATAGGAATCTGAGTTATTCCTTCTAGACTATCGATGCAATCGTATCCATTTTTAGTGGATAAAAACCGGACGTTATTCTTAATTTGTATGAGAATATTTAATATATAAAATAGTTTTAATATATATATATATATATATATATATATATATATATATTATTTTTAATGAGTTCGTGTAATTTAACTAGTGATCCACATCAATTAACTAGTAATTCAGAGTCGATAACTGTAAGGTCCAATTTTCTGCCCTAATATTTTAAGGGTTGTCTTTGATCGAATGGGTCTAAGGGCTGGCCCGAAAAGGGGAAAATCATACCTAATGTGCCTAACCTTGACTTCTATGCTCATTTCGTAAAAACAGAATCCCCTTGCCTCCTTGAATAGCTGCACTCTCTGCTAGGGTTTGTTTCCTCATTGCTGTCAAGTTCGTCCGAGCTCTTTCCTACTCCACGTAAGTCATCCTACATCTCGTACCATCCATTCCTTAGTGTATGGTGTTTTACCCAACTAAGACTCTATAACAAGATTATCTTGCATTTTGTTCCGTGGTTTTTTCCATCTCCTAAACATACTCCTTAATCTGTTGCGTCCGTGTTTGTCGTCGAGGTCTTGCTTTAGCTTATTCCAGGTAAGGGATGCTAGGCCCTATTCTTGTAGTTCGATTTTCTGTCGATTCTATTGTTGTGCTGCGATTTTATGGCTGGTATGTTACTGTGAGAGCATAAATGTCTTTGTCTGTTGTATGGAATTGTGGGTGTGACTGATGCAGGGAAACAGTGGCGAGAAAGACGTGTTCTCGCCCAAGCGAGCCTGTCTCGCCCAAGCGAGACTTGTAGAGACAGACTAGACCCACACTCGAGCTCTCGCTCAGGCGGAGAGCTCTTGTTTGAGCGAGGCATCTCGCTTAGGCGAGAGGGGCTCGCCTAAGCGAGAACGCGTGAGGACTTTGGCTCGCCGCTGCGGTTTTAGCCCAGGCGAGGGACTTTGCCTTTGGGCGAGGGGTGGCCTCGCTCAGGCGAGGAGGGGCTCGCCTAAGCGAGAATTCGCGTTCCAACAACCCTCACTATTGGTGTTCTCACCCAAGCGAGGGCATGCCGCTTGAGCGAAAGAGCCCTTTCGCTTGAGCGAGGCTAATGCATGTAGTGGTGTGATGTTTGCTGTGTTTTATATATTGACTGGTGATCTACTGCATAATTTCATTGCCTTGTTTAAAGCATGAATGAGTTAAGTATGCAAGAACTGTGTGATCTTTGGATTGAAAATGATGGGTTGGATATGATCTTGGCTGTGATCTAATTGAGATGGTTGGTATCAATGTGGCATGGTATTGATATGAGATGGAGTTCCATATTCATGGTTTGAGAATAATGGGTTGGTAGGGATTTTACTAGGAACATGAAAGAGGTGGATTGTGAGGAACTGGTATGTAATATATATATATATATATGTGTGTGTGTGTGTGTGTGTGTGTATGCATGTTAAACCCTTCTTGATTGATTGAGAATGATTGGTCTGTGTTAGTGCGTAATTCCTTGGAGCCTCTAGATAAGACTTTTAGGATCGCGCTTCAGTGGTCGGGATGTAATTCCATGGCCCTGTTAGTGGGTGTCCATGGTGGTGCCCCATCTATATGGTCTGGTAAGGATTCAAGGTAAGGTTGCATCCTGACACTCTAAGGAGTCAATTAGTCTCACTTAGAGCGGACTAACTCTTGTGGTGAGAATAACAGGAGGCCTGAAACTCATTAAGGGCTAACTTTGTGTGGGGGAATTGATTCATTGTAACACTTGTAACACATAGCTCGGGGGTGAGCAGAGGTATCCACCACAAGTGCGAGCAAATGTATCCACCACAAGTGCAAGCATCCGTTGAATCCGACCAGATTATATGTATCTGGATGAGTCAATTCGAGTCTTAGTGTATTGAATTGAGGAGTCATAACATGCTTGGATGACGTGTGTATAATTGAATGTGAAAGTATATCTGATTACATGATAAAACCACTTTTGGCTTTAGCTTACCCTTCTGTTATTTGTTGTGGGTTCTGCTGTGTGGTTTTCTCTTTTGCGATGATCATCAACTTGTTGATGTGAGCAGATGCGAGAAACACCCGTGGTCAACAGGGAGGTGATGGTTCCGCTGCTTAGCCTTTGGATTGACTTCTGCTTTTGGGCTTTTCATTTAGGGCTAAGGCCCATGTATTGCTTTCTCTGGGAATTTGTTTAAGTCATTATCACTCTCTTACTTTACTTTGTACCTGACATCGTGGTGTGCCTCTTTTATTCGTCCTTTAAGTAATTGAGATATCTGTAGGAGTGAAGTTATACTTTATTATTCTCGCTTCTTATATTATACTGTGTGACATATCCTTTATGAAAGTATGTGTCAACGAGCGGTCAGCCACTTCAGCAGCACCATACGAACGACTCGCCGAGTCGTTCAAGTTGCGATGTCAGACATATGTAGATGTGTGTCAAACAACAACGTGCGGCAAGTAATGCCAAACGACAACAAAGATAAATAGGTCCCTTTATGATTAAGATTAAACATGTCAGTAATCAAGCTTGAAAAGCAAATGGGCCTTGATTAGGCCAATCCTAATTAAAGGCCCACGTAGAAAACTATAAATAGAGGTCAAAGGTAATGTTGTTAAGACTTTTCTCTCTCATTTATTACAGCATTAATTGCGATTACTGATCAAACCATTGCTGACTTAAGCATCAGAGCCTCTTTAGCAGGTACAACAATCTGCGTGTTTCACCAAACAAGCGGCAAAGGAGTTGAACGGACGAACGACGCGAGGAGTAGAAGACTAGACAAAATTGTTTAAGTAGACGTTAGGTCCCTACACCTGAAACACAAGTTTTGCATAAGTTTAAGTATGGGTAAACTTTTGTAAATTTAGAGTATTGAGGAAGTCTCTTATTTCTTAATCTAGACTATTTTTGTGCCTTACTTTATGTGTCAGCTTTGTTTTGTTCCGACTAGTTGGTATCCAAAGTTGAGGAGTTTGTAAATGGAAATGTGAAGGTGTGAGAGGGTAAGTACTAAGGTTTAAGTATCTTTGAGGAGAATGTAAGGATTCAATTTTATGTATTACGTGTTAAGGTAGATGAAAGTATAAATAAGGGTGTTAGATGATAAAGGGTAAATAAGTAGGGAGAACCTAAAAATAAACTAAAAAAGTATAGAATCAAACCAAGAAAATAGAGGAGTACAATAGACAAGTCCTACGAGGACAGGTGGAGTAGACACTATGTGCAAGGAAAATTATATGAAGTAGTAAGCATAGTAGGTGTAATAGGATAAACGAATCATATGTAGCAGGGTTGGGGTAGGCGATTCAAAGTTGATGAGACACGTGTGCATGAGAGAGAATGGATTGTTATGTAGGACTGAACAATGATCAGGTTGGGCCGAATTCGGGTCCAACAATCTAGCACAATTTGATTTTAATATTTGAAACCCATATCCTATCGTTTATGCTTTTGGGTAAGGCAGGTTCAAGTCATTTCAGATCTGGTTAAATGTGAATGGATAGGGAGTTATCCATAATGAAAAATGAGACAAGGAAGATAAGAACTTCATCAACTTACAGGCTTCCTCCAACTTCCCTACCGTCCTCATTTCTCTGCATCACGACATCACCACATAGACCACTGATACATACGACATGAATCTGTCACCTACGAAACAGGTCAAAACATACCCATCACCTACGACACAGATCAAAGTAGATCCATCATCTATGACGCATATCATAGTAGATTCGTCACCTATGACGTAGATCAGAGCAAATTCGTTATCTATGACGAAAATCAGAGTAGATTCGTCACCTACCGACACAAATCAGAGAAGATCCATCACCTACCACATAAATTCAGCAACTTCGACATCAGGTCTTGATGTCGACGTCAGAGAGAGATCATGAGTGGTGGCAATGGTGAAGAAAAGTGTTGCGACAAGAGTCGTGAGGAAGGCTTTGACGAAGAAATGCGTGAGATTCCATGACTCGAGAAAGTAAAGAGAGAAAAAAGAAAGATGAATGAGCTGCACAAAGGAGAAATAAGAATAGGTTGCAAATTAGGGTTTAGGAAAATTTATAGTTTTACATGTAATGGTTGCGGGTCGGGTATCCACAAAAAATTAAACCACTATCCATACCCAACCATTTATACTTTCATTTATCCATATATGGTAATTCATTTAACCCAAATCTGAAAAGAACTATCCGAATCCATTTTTTACTTTCTGGGTTTTATGGGTTCTAACGGGTTAAATAGTTGTGCTGAGCCCTACTATTATGACATAAAACTAGATTATCTTAGTATGACTTTATAGGTCATCAAGTTTCCTTTTATAAACCCTATTCTCTTGTTACCACCTATTTCTCTTTTCTCTCTCTCACCCTCCCTAATGCCGAGTATAGTTTTCTTTGGGATTGAAGACTTTATAGCATCATAGGACTTGAGATATTAGAAGCTAACTTATTAACTCATCAGAAGCATGAATTGAGTAAGTTCATCCTAAACTCCTATTTTGGGTCAACTCAATGATGAACTAGCATGTGAATCGATTTACCTAGTGTATGATTCTTTTAAGATTAAGAGAATCCTTTATAGGTTAGAGCTCTAGAGTATGTTTAGATTTCTTATTTGTAGTTTTCTTTATATAAAGTGGAAAACTTAAAGAAAACTTTTGTGGGTAGATATCTTGAACAAAGAATGCTTTAAGTTAGTAAGGAAAGTTAATTATTTGATTGATGTTTTGGTTTGTTTATTTTTTATGAAGTGATTTCATGTCTGGTAGATTTGTGTTATTATTACTTGTATATTGTGATTGCTGATTATTTTTTAATAGTGACGATGTTTAGTATGGCTAATATGAATGATTATTGACAATGTAGTCATTGTGTTTGTAGTATGGCCTCATTGTTGTGACGACTTATGAGATGGATGAACTTTGTCAAAATCTACTATTTTTGGAATTTCTTTTTTGTAAATAAGAATGTGAAAATCTTAAGTATATCAGTTTACTCCAATGGTTGATATGTAGGAAAACAATTTAATACTACGTTGAAAATTTCTTTAAACCTTGTAAATGAAAAAGGATACTGAAGTAGGCCAATAAAATCAATTGATGCATGTAAGAGTTGTGTTGTTATGGTGTAGAGAAAATCCTAAACGATAGAATAAGTATGTGAATTTGACTTAAAAAAAACCCTTTTATGAACTAAATTATAATTTAATGAGGTCTTCAATAAAATGGTTTCAATAAGAGCCAATAATATTAAACTAATATAACTATTTTTCGTGGGGATTGGACGGATGAGATGCCCTCTAGGTGAGTCTTCTATAGGCGAAGTACACGTTAGACGATGTAGGAGATTCATTTGTAGGCTAATTATACGCAAAATAATGTATTTGGTAGATTAAGTACTCATTATACAATGTGTTAGCAGATGCAACACTCGTCAGATGATGTACTCAGTAAACTAAGTAATGATCAGACGATACACTCATTGAGCAAATCTTTCATCCATTTAGTGAAAAAGATTTTTAAAATCTCCATAAAAAGCCCTGGATCCTTACTACTTTAGTTTAACTCTCTAGAAGAGCATGATGGAAGGTATTTCCAAGGGTATGAGATCCTTGGAGCGAGAATGAGGAGAGAGATTTCTTTCAGTTTTGAATTTGGAAAACCATGTACGTATTGATACTCACAATTATGTGTTTTGAAAGGCTTAGTAGAGTCCGGGTAGTGAGGTGATAATGTACATTATGCGGTTGTGTAGAACCTGGACTCTGATGTAAAAATCTACCAAGTGATTAAATTATTATTGTGTGTAAAGTGATTTAAACTAACTAGTGCAACAAAGGCCATAAACTACGATTATTTTTTAGCTTACTCAACGATTATAAAACCATAGTATATCAAACTGTAATAAAATATAAGTCTTTCTCACTATAGTTAAAACCATAGTATAAAAGTTACTTATAAAATATGCTTCTTTTAATAAATGTAGTCTATTATCACTTCTAGACTACGATTCTTAAAGAGTCACAGTCTATAGGTGATAATAGACTTTGTCAATTTTATCATGTCTCATTTTTATTCTGACTTTTTGTTTATTGTATGACATAAACTTATATTTAAATTTTTTTACCACTACAATAATATAAAAAAATACCACTATAACAATTAAAAAGAAAAATAGAAAGTGTAAATGTACTTTAAGCCAATATCATAAGATACACATTAACTTGTTAAAAATAATGTGTAAAAGCTAAAATGGAATAATTTCAAATATATATATATATATATATATATACAAAAATAAATATGTAATTAATAAGTTTTAATTTTTTTTGTACTTGAGAGGAGAATGGATGACCTTCTAGAGAAGAAAATTAACGAGAGAAGACCATATCAATCCCTAGTTGCCCATCCAAAGGACTTCCTTGGATGCTCAACTTCACGTTCCATTGTCATTTCAATCAAAAGTTAAAGATATGATCAACAAAACTATGTTTTGTGTATATAATGGAACATGAAGTGCCTTAAGAAAGCTAAGTAATGTTATTTATAAGTTAGAGAGTGGGTCCTTCTATTGTCTATTGTTTTCTGCAATGACAAATTTGATGACCTATTCCATTTGTGCTTAAGCATTATTCAATAAATGTTGGCTCCTCCTCCAAGCAATGTTAGCACAAGGCAAGAAGGAAGCTCCTAGGTTGCGAAAGCTATGATATATGGATGATAATGGCTCGGTGATGGTGAGTATGTTGTGTTGCTTATGTACTGATAGAGAACTATCCATGGAAACCATACAAGACGAATGAGAAAAGGAACCGTGGCAATACAAGATGCCTATAATAAGGTCAAGAAGTCAAAAGATTGAAGAACAAATATCTTCAAGACTTATGATGATTGAAGAAGTTGAGAATCCTCAGAACATCAAGATCATAGCTTATAGTTCACTTTTAGCATAAATCATAGAGCATTTATAGTTGGCCCTATTTTTTAGCATCACTTTTAATTTTAATTTTATTTTTTAAGTTGGTTGTTGGGCCTTTATAAGTGGGCCTATTTTTTTAATATCTTTTGTTATCCTTGGATATCTTTTGATATTTTGGATATTTTTTTTATATCTTTTGATATTTTTGGATATCTTTTGATATTCTGGATATCATTTGATATTTTATTTCGTTCTTATCTTTTATTTTTTATCTTTTATCTTTTAAGGCATACATATATCAAGGTCTACAACAATTGTAATCACTTTTCATTCATTAATAAAGTTATTTCATTAAAGAGAGGATTATCTTGGTTCTTGGCTTAGGCCTTAAGGTTCTTATAAAAGACATGATCTTTGTGGCGAATCTTCCTTGACTTATCAAAGTGGGTTCTTTGTAGTGTCAATATTATTAGGTTCTTATCAAAGATAGGGATCTTTGTGGCAAACCTTCTTCAGACTTATCAATCTCCATCGTAGCGTCTTGACTTATCAATCTTGGATTGGATTGTAGCGTCTAGACTTATGTATCTTTGATTGTGGCATCTACCTTTTTGATTAGCTTCTTATCAAAGAGGGACCTCTTGTGGTGAATCTTCCTTTGCTTATCAATCTTCTAGATTGTGGCATAATCCATCTTTGTCTTATTATGCGTTCTTTACTCTTATTTTAATTGTTCTTTATAGAAGATATTCAAATTCAGAAAAGATTATCATCTTTTCGGTAAGGACCGTGTAACATCCCGATAGGATATTATAGGTTTTAATTAATAAAATAAAAATAAGAAAATAAAAATCACATTTATTATAAGTCCATTTCCCAAAATGCGGGAAATTTAAAACTTTAATATAACATAATTCAAATGTTCGCAATTACATTATTACAAAATCCACCAAAATTCAACATAATAAATTTTACATCAAAAGTCTAAATATGAAAATCCTTTCAAAAGCCCAGGTAGCCCCTGGACTCCGCCTCTAAGCATCTCCTAGCTCACCTGTCAAATCAGCTGCTCCCGGATAACAAGTTATCCGATCATCGCCACACACACAGATAGGGTGAGCTATGCAATATATATGAATATATACATGAAATAAATATTCCACCATCCCAACAATAACATGATTCAATATTTCATTGTTTTCAAATTACCCAACCATGATCTCATAGTCCTTCATGAGTCATATACATGAACTAGGTCTTGGGACTTCACTGTGCTCCCACGAAACTAACCCATTCGTGGTCCAACCCTATGAGCCTATCCTGCTCATAGTCCCGCCCTACAGACTCCTCGTCTGTAGTAAAACATCCAAGCCTCTCTCGCTCGAACCATGGCACGCACGCAATCACCATACTATGGACTCCTCGCCCAATAGCAGCCGACGGGAACATAACAGTTCCTTGCCCATCGTGCGCCCAACGCATGTAATCATCATCATACTAGGACTCCTCGTAACTTAGCAGCCGACGGGAACTACACAGTTTCATGCCCATCATGCGTCCAACCATCGAGCACATCCCAGACCCCTATTGGACTTAATCCTTCAAGCCCAAATACCACAAACACAAGCATATAACCACTACACTTTAAGAAATATCAAGCCAATAATCCAAACAGTGCATATAAGCTCGGCTTCCAGCCATTCTCGCTTAGGCCATGTGCTTTCGCCCAAGCGAGCACATTAATCTCGCCTAAGCTGAATCATCTCGCTTGAGTGAGCATGAAACAGTGGCCACACCACAACATGTCGCTTAGGCGAGCTTGTCTCGCCTGAGCGAGTCACATCTTCACCCAAAAACGCATAAACACCTCGCCTAAACAAGAATCTGACGCATACTGCCTCAGACCTCGACTAAACCTCGCTTAGGCGAGCCACCCTCGCCTAAGCGAGAGTATCTGTCGCTCAAACACCAAAATCCCTCGCCTGGACGAGAAGTCGTGCTCAATCATGCACAGGTCTCATCGCGTCCTCGCTTAGGCGAGCATGCCTCGCTTGAGCGAGTAAGCAAGTCGCTTAAAACCAAGCCAATCGCTTGGGCGAGATGCTCGACCCCTAAACCAATAGTGCAACCCTGCAACTCTCGCTTAGGCGAGAGCGACCCGCTTGGGCGAGAATTGCAGTATTCCTCTCCTGGTCTTGCGCGAAAACACTCCACACCCATACCAAGACCCAAATTAGACACTACCAAGCATTCTATCTCATTAAGCCGTCACAATAACATGGTTCATACAAGTTTGCATCATCAAACTAAAGGTTTGCCAAAGACCAAAACAACAATACCAAAACCCTCATCCCATTCATATAAACCACCCAAAAGAACTTTGTGCCTAACTTCAATCCACCAATTCTCATTTACAGTGCAGATAATACACAATCATACCATATAGAATCCAATTCAAAGCAAAACGCAGAAAAACGAGTATTATTGGAATACACATAATTCAACACCCCTAACCTGAATTCTTGATTGAAATTGAGAAGGAAGTAGGGATTCCTTAGTTCACCAAATTCTTTGCTTCAACCTCTCTCCCAACTCAGCCCCTCACTCTCCAATTTTCGCTTTCCTCTCAAGCCAAAACAAATTTACCTTTTATATGTGTCTTATGGTTGGGTTAAAGGGCTAAGACGAATTTAGGCTTTATGGTATGTTTAATTCTCATTTAAGGATTATTATAGGATGGTTTCCAGCCCCTCTTGGCTGCCCCTTCTAGGTTTACTTTTGCCCTCTCATATTCCCTCCAAAACCACACTTAAAAAATAAAGTTCTAGTTTATTTCCCAACCAGGTTTGAACCCACAACCCATCAATTATCAAATCAAATGCACAACCAATTCAATCAAGTCGAGTTTTGTGATACACTCCAATCAGTATAAGCTTACATTACCAATTCCATACCCATACATATTATTTAAAATTAATAATAAAACAACAACACATAATTGGCATACATAGGACTCAAACCCAAGTCCTTTCACACAATTAAAGTACTCTCAACTACTTGAGCTAGTACTTTTCCACATCACATCAAACAATAATTAATGTCATAAAGGCTCTTTCTACCCGCATTTATTAATTAATTAATTAATTATTTAATTAATTAATTTTTACGGGTCTTACAAACTGTATCATTTTGGTATTTAGAGCAAGGTTCTGGTTTTAATTTCTTCTTCTATCTTAATTTTTTTGTTTTTTCTAAAAAAAGGATTAATAATTGTGTAATTTGTTCTTCGTCTTGAAATAAAGTATTTCTGCATTTGATTCGTAGAAATTATCTATTTTTTTGTTTTTTTTGTTCCAACTAATTGTTTTTGGGTTTTGTAGAGCATTGTTTGTACAACGATTTGTTATTTTAATTCTTGTGTTACGACTACAAATTTAAGAAGAAAAAAGTATATAAAAGGAAAAGAAAAGTTCAAAAAGTCCAACATTGTTATATGTTGTAATATTTGTTTATGTACTAAATTGTTTTTTCCAATCAATATCTAGAAATCTCCACGTTGTTTAAATAAAATTCTTTTGGTAGTCATTTTTATTGTGTCTAGCTTTTATTGTTTTTGTGTCTTTAAAATTCTTAAAATTCTTGGACCTCTTAAGTCAAGCTTGCATTTCATAATGTTTTTTACACTGATTGTTTACTCTTTGTTTAAGCTACTAGAGTTCTTGGCCAAGCGTTAAAGAGAATTTTAGTGGTAAAAGACAAGAGAGTACATTTGTGAAAAAAAAAACCTACAAGTGTGATACACGAGTAGACTTTCGAGTGTAACACGCAAGCGAGTGGTGAGGTTTTAATAATTTCTATTATTTTACTAACCATTTTGCAAGATATGGCTTCTACACAAAAAGAAGCTCCTCATTCACCTAAAACTGCTACAATCATGGCTACGCTTGAAAGAATCACTACACAAATAACACAAATGCAAATACAAATGGAAAGGTTTCAAACAACCACTGAAGTAGTTAGTATGAGATAAGACAAGATGGAAAGAACAAGAGAAAGAGGTGCAAAATTGGTTCAATCTCACCATACTAGTGATGAAGAACTAGAAGTAATACATAGAAGAAACAAACAGATTCCTAGAAATAGGAGAAAAGAGGCACATAATTTTCGAGCAAGGAGAGGATGATGGATTGACCTAGAGCGGGACAATAAACAATAGTGCAAAAAAGCCTTTTTATACCAGTTAAAAAAGGTTTTTTATACCAGTTTTGGAATTGGTATAGATACAAGCAGTATAAAAATTTTTGACTTTCTATATCACATCCATGACAAGTATAAGAAATTATTTTTTTATACCGCTTCTAAAACCAGTATAAAAATCCACTTGGTATGTGAAAATTTTGTATTAAAAAGTGTCTTATTATATTAGTTATACTTCCAATCGGTATAAAAAGTTTCAACTTTTACACCTATTGTGGCCTTAACCGATATAAAAAGTGATTTTTTTGTTTTTTTATGAAAAAATCATTTATGCTTCTTACCACATACAAACCTATACATAATTACCCAAAGCATCCAAATAACATATTTCATTCAGTCAAATATTTACATGAAATACAATATAATGTTTATATGAAATATAATATAACTCCAAACCGAATGACTACATATTTAAGAAAACTCATAAAATACATAACATCATCTCCTATAAACACTTAAAAGATACGAAGTCCACTACTCATGGACTTCCTTCAAGAATCCTTGCTCCAATGGAGATGCGTCAAAGAAAATCTACATTGAGTCAACAAATTACCATATAAATTGTGCAAATTGGATTAAGTTCATTGTTATTCATCTTAAGGTTTGAACTAAAATCCGGATTCTGATATGGTAATTGATATTGGTCATATGAGGCTTATAATTGACTACCGAATGCTAAATAATATTGATACTAAGACCAATTGTGGTGATTCACCGTGAAATGGGCAAATGAGTAGTCTACTTATTAATAATCAAGAAATGAAATATAAATTAATAGATGAAAATTTATAGTCACGTCATCCCCATCATACATTTGAGTCTCATACAGTATGGCATATACGAAGGGTGAAGGAATTGAAAGTATTCATTAAAGTGCCATTGGGAATGTACTCATACACTAGCATTTGTTCACCCTTCTCAAAACATAAACCTACAAGACTAACGAGATTCTTATGATGGACCCTTAATAGAAGTTCAATCTTGGATTTAAACTCAACAACACCTTGCATGGATGCTTTTGTAGCCTGTTTGATAGCCACCAACTCCCTAGAGGGAAGAGTTCCTTGGTAAACCTTGTGAAAGAGGACTAATTACGTCTTGCAGATAAGTAAACAAGAAAAAAACTATTTGGGAAAAATACTTGGTTAGCAATAGTACTTATAACAAACATAAACAACGGTTATAATCACTTCTTAATTATTGAAATTTTATAATCACTTCTTAATCTGTTAAAAAATTTCATAATCAACATTTATATAATTCTTAATTCTTGTAAGTTAGCAGTAGTACTCATAACAAACATAAACAATATTTCTTAACTTACTTAAAACTTAAAAAGATAATCATATATCTATTTTAAAACTCTACAATCCTAAAAAAGATGTATATTATACAATGTTTACTCTTAAATACTATATATGGAATAAAATATTTATACGACCAACTATGAAATTGGTTTTCACACAAAAAGTATTTGATATGTAATATTCTTCTCATATATTTATTATGTAATTGAATTGTATCAAATTCATCTTTCTGAAACTTAAAACTCGTAATGAATCTAGTTTTAATGGATACACTAAATGAAACCTACTCTACCCAAAGCTAGGGGTAATATCCTTAGAAAGGATGGAAATAGAGCTCATAAAAGGGATGTGCAAATCCTCCTCCAAATCAAGTCAAGCTCCATCTACAAAGGCTTAAAGAATTTATGGTCAAATTCTCTCCAAGGAAGGGAGGATGATGAAGGATTGACCCCAACCAAGGATGGAGGCACATGCTTAAGAAGACTAAGCATGTTTAGAAAGGAAGTTCACTAATCATTCATCCCTTTCATTTGTGTTTGTTATTTTTGATTCCCTAAGTTGACTTAGTTGAATCAACTTTAGTTCACTTGTTGACCTTTGACTAGGTTTGACTTGTTGACTATAATTGACTTGACTTAAGCCAACATGCTAATCTATGTTTATTTGCTTTGTAGGTTAATTAAGAGTAAGAAAGCAATGCTAGGTGGCACATGGTGATTGGGGAGCATAAATGATGTGGAGGAGAGAGTAAAGCAAAGGCATAAAGCATAAAGAAAAAGGCATAAAGCAAGTGTACCTGTGTACCTTTGGTGTCCTTTGATTTTAGCACACTTTGACCACTTTTTGGAGACATATGAGACACATTCTTTGTCTCCTTTTGTGCTAGAACGAAATTAGCCTTGCACACACCATAGTTATTAGCTCTTTTGTCTCTCATTTTTGTAACCTTATGTGACCTAGTTTCTAGAAGCTAGGGTTAGGTTTTTGTAGAGACATCCTTAGATATCTTTTATGTGCTTAGAGGTCCCTAAACTCTTCTATATAAGGGGTGCTCTTAGACATGTAAAAGAGTTGAACATTTTGAAGTAAAAACACTCTTGTGTCTCAACCATTTGTGAGAGTTTCCTCCCTGGGGAGTGAATACTTTTAAGCCTTATCTTGCATAGCAAGTGGCGGCACACATCCACACATCTTCAAGGTTGTCATGGCTTCTAGGCTAGCCTTGTAGTGGTGTGCTTCTCACATTTTTACCATTTCTTTCCTTTCCATTTTATGTTTTCTTCTTCCTTTAATTGTTCTTGGTTTTCTATGGTTTATGTGCTTTTCATTTCCTTTTTGTTTGAATCAATCCATCATCTTCTTCTCTTGAGCTTTGTGAAGGGAACCTTCATATCTAGATAGCATGCTATCTTAATGTCCAGTGGGGATTTCACTTAGTTTTCTTAATCAACTCACACCATATTCAATAATCCTAAAAAGAAACAAGATAATCCTTCATCAGCTTCCCAATTGGCTGCATTTATAATGACGTTGAATCAATAAAAAACTACGTGAGAAGTCCTTGCAAGGAACAAAGTTTAGCCAAGGCTGCAATAATCACTTCGTACCAAAGGGGTTCAACCCTACAAATCTTTCTGCTCTTCTTTTCTAGCGAATGGCATACATCCTTGCAAGGGGTGCTGGTATAATAAAGACCACAACAACAACTACAACACCAACTATAATTCTGGTATGTGATGACTTTGATCCTTTTGGTTCTTTGCAAGTTCCAACAACAGCTCCAACTCCCTGCAAGTTTGAATCTGTCAGTCAATGTTCATTTGTAGGAAGAAAATAAAAAGTTTTAGTTTGTTTTAACGATGTGTTTTGTTCAGCAGAGGTCCAAATGAAAAATTGTTTGAACTTAACATATTACCACATGCTTGAACACTTGTTGTAGCTGGGAGTAAGGATGATTTGCTTGAGTTTTAACATAGTAATCAGTAAATTTGTAGCCTAAGCGTTTCTCAAACTTCTTCAATATCTTACACAAACCAACAACATTGACTTCCAGAAAGATGAGAAGCTTTAATATCTTTTGTCCCACTGCTCTATAAGCTTATCGTAGTTCAGTTATTCTACTTAAACGAAGCTCCAGCTGACTAACTTCATGTTCCTCTTCGAACCTTGCTATCCTACTTGCTAAATCCCTTGTTGTTCCAATAGAAAAAGGACAGACTTTTCAATCTGAATTAACAAAGAAAGTGAGTGAAACACAGTACAACACAACAAACATGGTCCTCATCATATAATTGACAATGAGGTTGGATTCAAACCAGACATATTAGACATGGATGTAATGGAAAAGTTCTTGAAGTAAGAATTTTACTTCCTTCTAAATAGAGATTTAGCAGGAACATTTTACACTCTTATTTTTCTCCCACCAGGTTAGTAGTGAAGATGTTGCTAACATGGCTAGGGTGTTGGCCTTGAAGGAAGCACTCATGGTAATCTTCATAGAAACAATTTATGATAAATTTCAAGCTTCATTCATTTAACCATTGATTCCATAGTAATTGACAAAGACCGCCACTTAAATTAACTAGAAGAGAACTATTTACAACTTCTAGTTTTAGGTTCTGGTTTTTAGACTTAAAATCATTAGTTAGATTTAGTTAGATTAGGTTAGTTAATTTAGCTTAGTTGGATTACCTAGAATAGAGTAACTAGTAAAAGTTTGGATATAATCTTAGGAGTAAATTTTTTGATTAAATTCTGTTTTAGTTAAGTAATTAGTTTAGTAAACCAGTAGATAGTTAGTTTCTAGTGTAGTATATTATAGTATAATTAACTTCAGTAGATAAAATAATGTAGTTTAGTGATTAGGCTTAGTTAGACTTAACTTTGGTAATATAATACTTGGTTTAGGAGTGTTCAAATTTCATAGTTATCATATTGCCTTAGAATCGTGAGTAGTATCCTCTTATTGATTTTTTCACTACCTATATTGAATTTTAATCAATATGCATTAGGTATGTTTCATTTCAAGTTTTTACCAGACCTTTTTACTAAATAAGATGTTGCTTGTGTTGAAATTCCTAAATGTTATTCTATGATTCTTGCTAATAGAGAGATTCCTATATATTGTGCAGCTCACCCATGGTTGAGAATGGGAAAGAATCCCATTCCTTTGGATATATCCATTTACAAGTTCATCTAGAATAATATAACCATGGCCACTCTCCGGAACATATGGAATAGCATAGCATGCATTTCTACAACCATGACTTTCAAATATTTTGAGTAGACAAAAACCAAGTCATTTCTTTGAGGAATTGTCTCAAGTTTGTATAAATTATTGATTTCTATATGAATTTTTAAAATCTTCGAAATAAATATTGTAGTGCACCAAATACATATTGTTAAATTGGATAACCTATTCACCCTAAAATCTTTGCAGAAACAGTTAACCCAACAAAAATAGAAAAAACGAGAAACATCAAACCTAGCAAAAATAGTAAACCCAACAAACAAGAGGAGAATAATAATTACCCGAACATGACAGTGAAGGAGGAGCGAAACACAAACGTGAACAGAGGAGAGCAACTCTAATGAAGGAACGAACACAAATGGTGAAGGAAAGAAGAATGGAGGAGATGGCGACAAAACAGTGAACGACAAACACAAACGGCTAATGCGAGCGGAGAAAGTGAGTGGTGAACGACAAACATCGAACAACGCGACGAGACCTCAATGGCAACGGACGAACACGATAAGACCCAATGTGGCGAGTAAATAGAGAAGGAGAAAAGGGAGAGCAAAAATTCTAGAGAAATAAATGAATTGTGAAGTGCAAAATGTCGTTGTGTGAAGTGGCAAGGCTGAGAGAAAATATTCAATATTGTATACCTGTTATAGTGCAGAACAGGGATAGATAGTCTTCTCCAATATTAAAAAATGTCACTAAATCACTTTTTATATTTGTTTTAGGTCCAACAACTATAAAATAACTTATATTATTTACAAAATTACCATTGTCTCTCTTTTTATACTTGACGAATTTAAACAAGTATAATATATAGGTATAAAAAGCCAATTTTGCACTTGTGAGAAGAGAAAATATGCTAATCAAACTTTTGACATTCAAGGGAACTAATGATCTTGAAGCTTATCTAGCCTAGGAGATGAAGCTTGACCATATCTTCAGTTCTTATGATTACGAGGATGAAGATACATTAACTATGGCTACCTTGGAGTTTGAAGGCTACTCTATAAATTGGTGAAATCAAATCACTTTGGATATAACTTGAGGAAGAACATTACAAATTAATTCATGGAGGAAATTAAAGCAAGCTATGAGGGAAAAATTTGTACCACTTTATTATAGAAGGAGCTTTTCAACAAATTGCAATGCTTGACAAGGAAATAAAAGTTTTGAAAAGTATGTCCAAGAGATGGAGGTTACATTGATGAAATCTGAAGTAGAAGAAACACATATGGCTATAATGGCTAGATTCTTGAATGAACTGAATAAAGAGATTCAAGACGTAGTGGAAATGCATCAGTACAAGATCTTGGAGGATCTCATCCATCAAGCTACAAAGGTAGTGCAACAACTCAAGAGAAGAAGTTCTTACAGAAAACCATCCACTTCATGGAAGGATAAAGAAAGATCTAAGAAGGAGGGAACAATTTCTACTACCAACAACACTAAAGATAAAGAATCTACAAGTGGTAAATGTATGGGAAAAGGACATATAGCATCACAATGTCCCAACGCCAGACAAGCCATGTTGATGGAGAAAGAAGATGTTGTAAGTGAATCTTCAGACCAGGAGCAAACATGTAATGAAGATGATGAAGTAGAAGTACCACCATTGGAGGTGGATCTTTTGATGGTTAGAAGGATATTGGGAAGCAAGAACAAAGAGGAGGATAAGACTTAACGAAGGAATATTTTCCATTCTCGGTGTCTCATAATGAAGAAGGTGTGTTCACTCATCATCGATTGAGGGAGTTGTACCAATATAGCTAGTTAAAGACTAGTCGACAAGTTAGATTTGGAAACATCTATACATCCTAGTCCTTATGCGTTGCAGTGGTTAAGTGAAGATGGTGAGTTAGTGGTAGATAAATAGGTGAAAATTGTGTTTCAATAGGAAAATAAGTTGATGAAGTAATATGTGATGTAGTACCTATGGAAGTAAGTCACTTGTTGTTGGGAAGGTCGTGGCAATATGATAGAAATGTGACACATGACGGTCTATCCAATAAATATTCTTTTATATTCAAAGGACAAAAAGTGACCTTAACCCCTTTGTCACCTCGAGAGGTTAGTGAGGGCCAAGTAAAAATGAAAGTCAAAAGAGAGCAAGACAAAAAAGAAAGAAGAGAGAAAACAAGAGTGGAAGAGAAAAATTCCGAAAAAGGCAAGAAAAAAGTGGTAAAAGTGAAAAAAAAAGAGAGTGGTAAAAGTCTTTTCTTGAGAGAAAAAAAGGTTAATAGAGCGGTAGTAACAAAACAACCTTTATATTTGCTTATGCCTAACAATATTTGCTTGTCATCTACCCAAGTTTCTTTGTCTTTAGGTATGGAGCAACTTCTTAAGGAATATAAGGATGTCTTTCCTATAGACATTTCACATGGTTTACCTCCTTAAAGAGGAATTGAGCATAACATGTGATGTGACCCCAACAAGGTTTATAGCATTGGGCCAACGCCTATGCCCATTTCTTTTAATTTCTTTTATTAAATAAATGTGTCTAATTGGGTTATTTCAAGTGCAGCCCATATTTCTGCATCAGCACGTCATGGATGTGTAATAAGCATGCTCTGTTGGGCCATAATGTTGGAACTGCCATGGCCCAATTTCTTCCAGTTTATTCACGCGCACCACCATTTAACGTTACAGTGTCAGGATATTCTGCCATCACGTTTTGGGCTTCTAGCCCAATTCCTTCAACGTTTGCGTCCAAGAGTGACTCAATTCTTTCACGCGTCCAGCACTCCATTCTTGCTGAAGCTAACATTTGTTTTCTACGTAGCAACACTTTTAATTAGGTCTGAGCCCAATTTTCCAAGACCTCACGCGTAACCTAAGGGGAAGCTCAGCTAAGTTTTCACGCATACAACTGCTAGGGTCTGGACAGGGTGCTTCTCTTCTTTCGAAAACCAATCTTCACGCGTGTTACCTATGTTAGGGTTTGCTTTCCATCTGCACACGTTTCTTCCATCAACCATTAGCTTCACGATGCCTTGTTATTAGCATTCCATGTGTTTTCACACCTTTGTCGTTAGGAACTTGTTAGAACGACATTCCCCTTTCTTCTTTTTTGTTTTCCGGCTGCCTTCACCTATATAAAGGTAGGCCATTCTCTTGTAAAGATAGCTCTGATGAATGTTAAAATTAGTTGAGATCACTCCTCCATTCGTCAGCTCACCCTTCACCTTAGATGAGGATTTCTCCTCCTAGGGTTTACCAAACCAGTGAGAAACCAGAGAGATCTGAGCGTAATCTCCATATCCAAGTCTTTTGCTGCGTTTTCCCTCGCCTTCCACGAGTTTCAATCGGCAAAACATCGATTGGAGTGGCTTTCTAGCGAGTGACGGAGCAGTCTCATCAACATGGATCTCATTTCGAGGTCGACATTTCCTAATAGGCCAGCCTATAGAAGCAATCCGGAAGAGACCAAAGAGATAAGAAGGCAATGGAGCAACTTATGGAGAAAGGATGGGTTCGAGAAAGTTTGAGTCTGTGTTCTATGCCAGTCATCATTATTCCTAAGAAAGATAGATCATGGAGGATGTACGTCGATTGTCGAGCTATCAACAATATTACCATCAAGTATAAACATCTTATTCCTAGACATAATGTCTGGCTTGATGAAATGCATGGTGCTTGTTATTTTTGAAAGATAGAATTGAAAATGGGTTATCACCAAATTCGAATGAGGCAAGGAGATGAATGAAAAAGTGCTTTCAAAACTAAATTTGATTTGTATGAATGGATGGTTATGCCCTTTGGCCTAACTAATGCACATAGTACTTTTATGAGATTGATGAACCACGTGTTGCGAAAATTCATTGGTAAATTCGTAGTTGCAATGAATATATACTTGAATCTACAATTGCAATATTTCATTTCTTCTTTTTATTTTATATTTGTATAAGCTCTTTGTTTACGAGTATGTGACCTGACCTCTCATTCTCTTACTTGGTCGACAAGTGGGGAGCCACTCAGGCTTATTATGCTAATAAGTAGTTGACTTGGGCATATGATTATGCTAGCGAGTAGGGAGGCAACATGTGTAACATCCCGTCAGGATTTTACTAATTTATAAATAAATAAATGGAATAAATAAGACAACACGTTTAATAATACCTCCTTTTCCCAAAACGCGGGAAAATTTAAAGCTTTATTAATTGAGCGGATAAAATTTAGAACGTCCATTACATAATTAAAACCACAACGTTATTAAGTCACCCATCCGGGTTTACAAATGTTTCCAAAACAAGGTAATACAAGTAAAAGTTCCCCCAAATCAATCCCCTCTCCGCGACTAAGCTGCACCAGAGCCACCTGCATCACCAACATCTG
>Ga0214544_1003502_pt1 | contig 32364 bp, 20 predicted proteins | sample CNSS3metaG_FD_160074 | JGI IMG/M metagenome (GOLD analysis project Ga0214544, IMG submission 160074) | Root nodule microbial communities from cowpea collected in UCLA plant growth center, Los Angeles, California, USA - CNSS3 | ecosystem: Host-associated > Plants > Roots > Nodule | place: USA...
ATATCTATAGTTATATATATATATATATATATATATATATATATATATATATATATATATATATATATATATATATATATATATATATATAAAATATTTGTTCAAGTCTCCACTTATTATTCCGCAAAAATCCAAACTTTTTTAGATCTGACTTTATTTTCTTAAAAAATTAAATAAAATCATTTTACTTTATATTCTGTTGCATTTATATATATATATATATATATATATATAATACGAATAAAATAAAATAAAAAGTTCTTTGCAACATACATCTTATATTTTTTATATTTTTACAATTTTTATAATATATGACCGATAATATTTCAAGTAATATAACTCTTAAAATCTTATAAGTCTGCATCTCAATTAAATCTTCATCAAACTCTTAACATCTGGGAACTTAAACGAATGTTTAAATGTTTAATGTACTAATGAAAATATATGTTAGCACTTGTATGTTATTTTTTTAATTTAAAAATTAAATATAAATAATTTTTAAAATTTTATTATATATTTTGTAAATAATTTTTTTATTGAAAATATTTATTTTAGTTTTAAAATAATTAATTTAAAAAATTAAAAAATTAAATATAAAAAAATCATTTAAAAGATAACAATGTATAAATTCACATGCCATTTAGTCTTCATATATCATTTCATCTTCATATAAAAAGTTAAAAAAAAAAATATTATTGGAAAAAAATGTATAAATCTTTTGATTGAAATTCACATCAAAAGAGAATTCAGTAAGTTAAATATATTTTTTAAACCGATCCACAACATAAGTTATTTGTATATAAATTTATCCTAATAGTGGATTCGTAAATCAACACACTTTAATTTAGATCGAAAAAGGAAATTGTTGTTAGTTTAATTAATAAGAATCCACTTCAAGTTGATTTGATTCACCAAAAATAGAGTAAATGAGTATCGAACCAAAATCCTTGAGAAATAAAGAAGAGATACCAACCTTGTGAATTTTTTCTAAGTTGAACAAAACAATAAGAGCAAGTATTAGACAAAAATTGGAGGACATAAAAAAGGAAAGGAAAAAAAATAAAGAAGAAGTAACTTACTTCTTTTTCCCTCATTAATGGTAGGGGCTTTCTTTTTCTTTTCGACCCTCGATGGTGCACCATCAAGGATTGGGGTTGATTGCCCTTCAACAGTAGCAGCATTCGATTGGTAACAAGCTTTGGAACTGCAAAAAGATTTAACAAAAATGGTTAGTAAGATATCGAAAATAAAAGAACATCGATCGCATTAACCGATCAGGTGAAAAGACTTGGAAAGGTTAAGGCAACGAAAGTATGATAATTTCGAAAGAGTGACATCTTTATTGAATGATGGTTTAACGCCACACATTTCTCAAATTCTAGAACATGCATGAAGTACTTTAACTATATATATACATTTGTTTAGAGCATTTTAGTTTCCATGTTTCTATTTTTATGTTCATTTTCTTCATTTATTTGTTTTTGTACTTCAGCTTTCTCTTTTCTATTGCAAATTCAATCCTAATGCCAGAATACATTAATAATTATGTGAGAACCCCTCTCTGCCACCACTTCACAAAAACAAAACCCACTATCTCTCCTTAATACCCTCTCCTTCCCTTACTCTTTCTTTGCCTTCTCTCTACCAAATTCACCCAAAGATTTACTGCAGTAGATCTAACCCTCTTCCCTGTTGCAGAATTTAGGGCTGAAGCAAGATCAGAACCACTTCCCCAAGCTGAGTCTTCCTTTCCTACGTGTAAGTCAACTTGTATCCCCCTCATATTCTGATTTTCGAATTCTAAGTAATTCCAGCATTTTGGGTTGTGGTAGAATTTGTTCTCACCAATTGCAATTGTAATTCAGTGCCTTAGGTTGGGAGGTTGAGGTATTCTCTTTGGTTGAAGAGTCATTTCTTGTGGAAATTCCAAAGGTAAGGGGGGTTAACGAATTTTTACTCAAATTATTTAGAATTTGTCTTGATAAGTCTGAATTGCATGTTTAATTATTAAATTGATGATTGAATTGCGTGATCACTGTGGGTTGATGATCTTGTGATGAATCTGGACTCTTGCATGTAAGAACAGGCTTGAAAACTGGTATTTTCGCCTGGGCGAGTGGCTCTCGCCTGAGCGAAACTATCAGAGAAATCACCCATGTTCCTGCGCGAAGTCTCGCCTAGGCGAGCTAGAGTCGCTTAAGCGAGAGTTGTCCTCGTCTAAGCGAACCAGCCTAGCCTGAGCAAGAGTTCGCTCAGGTTTTTAATTTCGCCACTGTTAGTCTCGCCTAGGCGAGATTGACTCGCCTGAGCGAGACGGCCTCTCGCCTAAGCTGGATTTTCTAGCTTGGGCGAGGGCCACTGCAGTCGATGGCTTGGAGTCCTGTTTTAATGAGTGAAATGATATGAAGTATTGTAATTATGTGCAATTACTCTCCTATATGCTTGAAATTTTGTTATGAACATAGTGAGAATTGAATAGTTGATGATTGTGAATGATGAGAAGTTGTGTTTGTAATGGAGTTTTAAGGGAAATTCATAAGAGCTTGTTAGTGTGTGTAAGGACATGAGGAATCCGTATTGGATGGCATCCTGAAATTTCAATAATCATTCATGCTCATGTAGAGTAGAATGGATTATGTCGTGAGGAGTAGTAGAAGGTCCTAGTCTTTGGACTCGATAGAGCCTTAGACGCGAAGGGGACTTACCCTGTGAGAGGTTGGGTGATAACCCCTTGTGTCCAAACTCTGCAGAGTTTGGGAACCTTCACAGGTGCAAGCCACCAAGAGCTCCAATGTCACTTACACAATCCGGATATCGAGTCTAGAATTTTATGTATAATTGCAATATGTTTGTGATTGATATTTTCAATATGAATTGTACGCTTTTCTCTCAAATCTTAGTTTGCTCACCCTTATCGTTTATGTTTGTTTTCCTTATGTTTTCTCCTTGCTATGATCACCTGCTGTTGGTGTGAGCAGGGCCGAGTCCAGATGATGATGCCCCTCTCTCTAGCAGGAGCTGAGTGATTGATTTGCAGTTCCGTGATAGTTCTCGTGGATTAGATACCTTGTAGTTTTGGGATGTTTTAGTTTATGTTTGAATACCTATGTTCTTCACCAGAAATTCATAGGATATGTTTTGGATGACTGTATCAGCTGTATATTCTATATTGTTGCTCTTTTTACTATCTGTTGTGCTTAATAATAATATAATGTCTTATTTGATAGCGTGAAAAACTATTAAATGGGATGTTACATTTTTTGTATTAGAGAAATAGTTCCTTGGGGTTTGTAGGTGTGATCTTGCTTAGTTTCTGTTATGTGTTTCTCGAAGCGTTTTGGGTATAGTTATAGTATCTGCTAGCTACCCTGTTGGTTTATCTCTTTGTGTGGTCAGAGTTATGGCACCTAGACCTCCCCCTCCTCCTATTCCAAACCCGGGCAACTCTCACTTGGTGGGAACCATTGAGGCAATGATAGCAGCCATGCAGCAGCAGAATGCTAATATGGTGAATCAACATAACTTGGCCTTGCAGCAGATGGAGTCTACAAGGTTAGCAACAGAGGCGACTCAGTAAAGGCATTTGGAAGCCCTACATCAGATGGGAGAGAATCGTTCCGCAGCTGCACCTTCCCAAGCTCCACCACCACGAGTACAAGAGTGGAGTTTGGAGGACTTTCTTTAACACCATCCATCCCGCTTCGATGGCAAGACTAGCCTTGATGAAGCAGATCAGTGGATGAAAGACATGGAGCGGATTTACGACGCCAAGAGGTGTCCTACAGAGAATAGACTGGCATATTCAGAGTATCTGCTTGCTGGAGAGGCCGTCCACTAGTGGTCGAGTATGAAGATGATGCCAGAGGACAGTAGGGAGACTGTCACCTGGGAGTTGTTTAAGAAAAATTTTTATGCTGAGTACTTCCCAGACAGTGTGAGGTACGCCAAGGAGGTCGAGTTCTTGCAGCTGATGCAAGGGAAGATGTCAGTGTCTGAATATGCAGAAAAATTTAAGCACTTAGGAAGATTTCATACCTTGAGGATGGCAGAAGATTGGCAGTGTAGGAAATTTGAGAATGGGTTGAGGGGTGACCTCAAACTCATGGTAGCCCCTCTCTCTATTCAGGAATTTCCTGCTTTAGTGGAGAAGGCAAGGGTAATGGAGAAGCTGAAAGCTGAAGTTGAGGCTCAGCAACGATCCCAGCAGAAGGTGGGAGGACCATTTGGGTCTGTGAGCAGACGGGATGATAGGAGGAGGCCATACTCCAGGCCTCACCCCCAAGAGCCTAGGAGATTTCCGCATCAGCCACAACAGTCTCAGTCTTCCAGGCCGCAGTGTTATCATTGTGGAGGACCCCACATGAAGAATGCTTGCCCTCAACTGGTGGGCAAGAGGACTTGTCACAGGTGTGGTCAGGAGGGTCACTTTATCCGAGAGTGCCCCACCAGTAGGAGTGCAGTTCCTAGGCCTCCGGCATAGTCTCAGTCACAGCAGGCAAAGGGAGGTGCAAGGCCTCAAGCAGCTGGTCGAGTGTACGCCGTGACGGGTACGGAGGCAGTCAAATCAGGTAACCTCATCATCGGATCTTGTGTGATTGCTGGTAGGGGTTTTCGTGTTTTATATGATTCGGGAGCGACACATTCATTTGTGTCGGAGTCAGTAGTGGTAGAGTTGGATCTTCCGGTGAGGGAACTTCAGTATGACCTAGTAGTGTCCACGCCTGCTTCTGGGATGGTCAGGACCTCAACTTTGTGTGCTAGGCGTTTGATCGAGGTTGAGGGACGCAAGTACAAGGTAAACCTTATCGGTTTACCCCTGGAAGGGCTGGATGTAATCTTGGGAATGGATTGGCTATCTGCTAATCGCATTCTCATTGATTGCAATGAGAAGAAAGTGTTATTCCCTAGCTCAGAGGAGAGAGATGTACTGATGTCCTCACAGCAGGTAGATCAAGCCATCAAAGAGGGATCTCAGTGTTTTCTGATTTTGACCCAACTATCCGTTGAGAGTGGGGATGGACATCTTGAGACGCCAGTGGTGAGGGAGTTTTCAGATGTTTTCCCTGAGGATGTGCATGGCTTACCCCCTTCTAGGGAGGTAGAGTTCTCCATTGATTTGGTGCCTGGAGCAGGACCAGTATCAATGACACCTTACAGAATGGCTCCTACTGAGTGGTAGAGTTAAAACAACAAATTGAAGAGTTGTTTGAGAAACAGTTTATCAGACCAAGCGTGTCACCCTGGGGAGCGCCGGTGTTGTTGGTCAAGAAGAAGGATGGCAGCTCCAGGCTTTGCGTGGATTATAGGCAACTTAACAAGTTAACCATCAAGAACAAATATTCTCTGCCTCGGATAGATGACTTGATGGATCAGTTGCACGGTGCTGCGGTGTTTTCTAAGATCGACCTGAGATCGGGGTACCATCAGATTAGAGTTAAGTCTGATGATGTACAGAAGACCGCTTTTAGATCCAGATATGGACACTACGAGTACGTCGTGATGCCCTTCGGCGTGACTAACGCCCCTGCCTTGTTCATGGACTATATGAACAGAATCTTCAGACCGTTTCTAGACAAGTTTGTAGTGGTTTTCATCGACGACATCCTAATATACTCCCGAACTCGTGAAGATCATGCGAGACATCTGAGGACAGTTCTAAGCATCTTGACGGAGAAGCAGTTGTATGTAAAATTTTCCAAGTGCGAGTTTTGGATGACCACAGTCCAATTCTTGGGGCATATGATCTCAACTCAAGGCATATCATTGGATCCATCCAAGGTGGAAGCTGTGTTGAGATGGGAGCGTCCGAAATCAGTGACTGAGATTAGGAGTTTTGTGGGGCTGGCAGGCTACTACAGGAGGTTCATTGAAGGATTCTCTAAGATCGTGGCCCCCTTAACCTAGTTGACTCGCAAGGATCAGCCTTTTGCTTGGACTGACCGTTGTGAGGTTAGTTTCCAAGAGTTGAAGCAGAAGCTGACTATTGCGTCCGTGTTGGTGATTCTTGGTACCAGTAGGCCTTTTGAGGTTTACTACGATGCCTCACACCAGGGGTTAGGGTGCGTTCTGATGCAAGAACGAAGAGTGGTTGCTTACGCCTCGAGACAGCTGAAGGGTCATGAAAAGAACCACCCCACACACGACTTAAAGCTAGCCGCCGTGGTGTTTGCTCTAAAAATCTTGAAGCATTATCTGTATGGCGCACGGTTCCAAGTTTTCAGTGACCACAAGAGCCTGAAGTATCTGTTTGATCAGAAAGAATTGAACATGAGGCAGAAGCGATGGATGGAGTTCTTAAAGGACTTTGACTTTGAGTTGTTGTACCATCCAGGGAAAGCAAATGTGGTGGCTGATGCCCTAAGCCGAAAAACAATCCATGCATCCTATATGATGGCTAGAGAGTTGGAATTGGTGGAACAGTTCAGGGACATGCAGTTGCAGGTGGCATTGGGAGAGAATGTCATTAGGTGCAATCATCTCACAGTATCTAGCGATTTCCTAGTCCTGATAAAGGAGAGGCAGTTATCCGATCCTAAGTTACGGAGAACAGTGGAGTTGCTTGGCACTGAGAAAGCCAAGGACTTTATGCTAGGAAGTGATGGGGTGTTGAGGTTCAGAGGCAGAGTCTGCATACCAGAAGACCTGGAAGTGAAGGGTATGATTCTTGAAGTGGGGCACAAGAGTCGTTTTAGCATGCACCCAGGCATGACTAAAATGTACCATGATTTAAAAGAATCATTCTGGTGGTCGGGAATGAAGTCAGATATTGCTCAGTATGTGTCATCCTGCTTGACGTGCCAAAAGGCTAAGGCAGAACATCAGAGACCTAGAGGGATGCTGCAACAGTTGGAGATCCTGGAGTGGAAATGGGATAGCATTGCTATGGACTTCGTGACCCATTTACCACAGACAGTGAAGAGCCATGATGCCATATGGGTTATGGTAGACCGCCTAACTAAGAGTGCTCACTTTCTAGCAGTGAATTTGAGGATGTCCATGACGAAGCTGGCACAGTTGTATATCAGTGAGATCGTGAGATTACATGGAGTGTCGTCGAGCATAGTCTCTGATAGGGATCCACGATTCACCTCCTGATTCTGGCAGACTTTACAAAGTGCCTTGGGCAGCAGGCTGACTATGAGCTCAACTTATCACCCCTAGACGGATGGCCAATCAGAGCGGACCATTCAGTCTCTTGAGGATCTCTTGCGGACGTGCATACTTGATCATCTAGGTGCTTGGGATAAGGTCCTGCCCTTGGTAGAGTTCACTTATAATAATAGTTTCCATGCGAGTATTGGCATGACACCCTATGAGGCCCTCTATGGCAGGAGATGCAGGACTCCGTTGTGATGGTACCAAGATGGAGAGTCAGTGGTAGTGGGACCGAGTTGCTGAGGCAAACTACCGAGAAGATTAAGTTAATAAAAGAAAGGATGAAAACATCCCAAAGTAGACAAAAATCCTATGCAGATCAGAGGAGAAGATCGTTAGAGTTTGCAGCTGGAGACCATGTATTCTTGAGGATTACCCCGACCACTGGTGTGGGAAGGGCTATTCGCTCGAGAAAGCTATCCCCCAAATTCATTGGTCCATATCAGATTCTGCGGAGGATTGGACCAGTTGCTTATGAAATCGCCCTACCTCCTCAATTGGCCAATCTCCACTCGATGTTTCACGTCTCCCAGCTCCGGAAGTATGTGTCTGATCCCTCTCATGTACTGGAAGCAGAGGATTTGCATATCAGGAGTGATCTTTCAGTAGAGGTTCAGCCTATTAGTCTAGGGGATAGCCAGACAAGACAACACATGGGAAAAACCATCAGCCTAGTTCAGGTCATCTCGGACAAGAAAACGGGTGATTCCACTTGGAAACTTGAAAAGGACGTGAAGGAATCATATCCACATCTATTCTCTGGTAAGTCTCAATTTTCAAGTCGAAAATTTTTGTTGATGGGGAGAATGTGAGAACCTTTCTCTGCCACCACTTCACAAAAACAAAACCCATTATCTCTCCCTAATACCCTCTCCTTCCCTTACTCTTTCTTTGCCTTCACTCTACCAAATTCACCCAAAGATTTACTGTAGTAGGTCTAACCCTCTTCCCTGTTGTAGAATTTAGGGCTGAAGCAAGATCAGAACCACTTCCCCAAGCTGAGTCTTCCTTTCCTACGTGTAAGTCAACTTGTATCCTCCCTCGTATTCTGATTTTCGAATTCTAAGTAATTCCAGCATTTTGGGTTGTGGTAGAATTTGTTCTCACCAATTGCAATTGTAATTCAGTGCCTTAGGTTGGGAGGTTGAGGTATTCTCTTTGGTTGAAGAGTCATTTCTTGTGGAAATTCCAAAGGTAAGGGGGGTTAACGAATTTTTACTCAAATTATTTAGAATTTGTCTTGATAAGTCTGAATTGCATGTTTAATTATTAAATTGATGATTGAATTGCGTGATCACTGTGGGTTGATGATCTTGTGATGAATCTGGACTCTTGCATGTAAGAACAGGCTTGAAAACTGGTATTTTCGCCTGGGCGAGTGGCTCTCGCCTGAGCGAAACTATCAGAGAAATCACCCATGTTCCTGCGCGAAGTCTCGCCTAGGCGAGCTGGAGTCGCTTAAGCGAGAGTTGTCCTCGTCTAAGCAAACCAGCCTAGCCTGAGCGAGAGTTCGCTCAGGTTTTTAATTTCGCCATTGTTAAAGTCTCGCCTGAGCCAGACGGCCTCTCGCCTAGGCTGGATTTTCTAGCTTGGGCGAGGGCCACTGCAGTGGATGGCTTGGAGTCCTGTTTTAATGAGTGAAATGATATGAAGTATTGTAATTATGTGCAGTTACTCTCCTATATGCTTGAAATGTTGTTATGAACATAGTGAGAATTGAATAGTTGATGATTGTGAATGATGAGAAGTTGTGTTTGTAATGGAGTTTTAAGGGAAATTCATAAGAGCTTGTTAGTGTGTGTAAGGACATGAGGAATCCGTATTGGATGGCATCCTGAAATTCCAATAATCATTCATGCTCATGTAAAGTAGAATGGATTATGTCGTGAGGAGTAGCAGGAGGTCCTAGTCTTTGGATTCGATAGAGCCTTAGACGCGAAGGGGACTTACCCTGTGAGAGGTTGGGTGGTAACCCCTTGTGTCCAAACTCTGCAGAGTTTGAGAACCTTCACAGGTGCAAGCCACCAAGAGCTCCAATGTCACTTACACAATCCGGATATCGAGTCTAGAATTTTATGTATAATTGCAATATGTTTGTGATTGATATTTTCAATATGAATTGTAAGTTTTTCTCTCAAATCTTAGTTTGCTCACCCTTATCGTTTATGTTTGTTTTCCTTATGTTTTCTCCTTGCTATGATCACCTGCTGTTGGTGTGAGCAGGGCTGAGTCCAGATGATGATGGCCCTCTCTCTAGCAAGAGCTGAGTGATTGATTTGCAGTTTTGTGATAGTTCTCGTGGATTAGATACCTTGTAGTTTTGGGATGTTTTAGTTTATGTTTGAATACCTATGTTCTTCACCAGGAATTCATAGAATATGTTTTGGATGACTGTATCATATGTATATTCTATATTGCTGCTCTCTTTACTATCTACTGTGCTTAATCATAATATAATGTTTTATTTGATAGCGTGAAAAACTATTAAATGGGATGTTACAAATTACACCCAAAATTAAACTAAAAATTGTAAAAACAATTAGACGGTAGAGAAATATATTTTCAGAATTTGGAAAATTTATCAAACAAAAATGTTTATCTTCAATTGCATATTCTGAAATAAGTATTTAGTAAAGGAACATCTTATATCTCTCGACAAAAGTCAAGTATATCAAGTATATTTAATATTGAGTTAGCTGTTTAAACTTCATTTAGCTATACATGAAAATAATTCAAAAGATGTAAAAAAAAGACTATTCTTCAGATGACAAATATGATTAATAGATTATCAGGTATAATAATTATGATTTTTTTTTCAAGTCTATTTTAAAGATACACCTTTTTGTTCAAGTTTATGTATGTTGTATTAAATATAAGTTAGTCACATTAATATATTATTATATACATATAAATATTAATGTAATTATAAATTCTACTTAAAATGTGCATTCCGAGAATGTCTCTATTTCTAAAAGATAATCATAAAAAAGGTTATTATGTATTCAATTATATATTTACTTTTCTAGTTTACCGATAATTTATCAATCAAATTAGTTCATATAAGATATATTAAAGTGAGTTAATCTAATTTATACAGATTAACTTATAATGAGTCGAATTAAAAATTGAGTGAGTTCAATCCAACTTATTTTATAGTGAGCCAAAAATTTTGCAACCGAGTTCAACTTATCACGGGTTGGTAGATTAAGTGGATTGACTCACCAACCCACATAAAAAAATTATTTATTTATTTATTTTTAAGTATTCAAATATTTTAATAAATTTTTAAACAATTCATGAAATGACAATCATAGTAAGATCAAGAACCAATATCTTTATCATATTCATCACTAATTATGAATTGTTTTTAATAAAGTGTTCATGTAGTCTAAGAAAATATGACTAGTATTATATATTTTGTGTCATGTTATTCAACAAAATATAAATGAAAAATTTACACATTTTTATCATATTAATTTTTAAAAAAAAAATTATAAAACGATTGTTTAAATAATTTACTATAAAATTAAAATATCACCGTATATAACTTTTAACAATCAAATTAATTAAGGATACAAATATTATTAACCAAAATGAAATTAAAAAAAGAATTGTAAAAAAATATTAAATCCACTCAATTTTATTTAACCCAATTTAACTTAAACCCATAATAAATAAACCATATTGACTCACATATTTAAATCTATAAATCCATTTTAATATCTCTGGTTCACATATTAAATTGGCTACAACATTCATTTTCGTCCATCCGCTATTTGTTATGGAATCTCAATGCAACCTTATCTGTCAGAACCTTTCATTAGATAGAAGGCGTTTCCTTCGAAGGAATTTGTAAAAATAATAAAATATTTAATCTTTATTATAAATACGAAGTCAATGTCTAAAATTTTTCTATATTTTAAATATTTTGTAACATTTAACAATGACAAAATCGTACTATACTCGTCACGTGTCTTCACTGACCCATTTTATACCACATACTCAAAAGTCGGCAAACACGACACCAAAGCCATTAATGCCGTGCGTCGAGCTGACAAAATACGCTGCAGAAGGCTCAGCAGACCCCACTGCCGATGGACAAGACTTATGCTTCAGATCACATGCATGTTACACAACTTCCAACCAATAAAAATGGAAATTGCAGTACCAAACGGGCTTCAAAAATGCACAAATGCAAGCCCACGGCCCAGAATAAAACCCAGAATCAAACAAACAACATAGAAAATCTAAAAGGTGATAGAAATCATTCATTGTATCTACTAGTGATACACAGAAGTTGTCTTGTTTATAACGTCTCTGATGGCTCTTTCTCGCTTCATGCAAGAGCAAAACTAAGATTGTTACCTACAATCGCGGAATATTATACGGACAAGGAGGCCGGCTCCTAAAATTTTTGGACTTTTTTTTATATATATTTATATATTTTTTAAATTATAATAGTATATTATTTATATTAAGTTTATATTATAAAAAATAATAATAATAAGTAAAATAAAAAATTTAATGGAAACATTAATTTATAAAAAAATTAGGATTTTTTTATTATAAGATCTTTCCAAAGTTATTGTGAAGGTGTGTGAGAAGAAAAAAAAAATACAAAAAGATAAATTGAAAAACAGATGTCAAAGAACATATATATTAAAATTGAAATATATATTTTTTGCATGATCTCTTACATATCAATGTATCTTATAATGATTTATGTATGTTAAATTTATGATTCTTCTTAGGATGTTTATTTCAAATTAGTATAAACTCTAATTATAATTTTAGGAATTCTTTTATGAAATTGATATCAACCTTAATTATAATTTTTCCCAAATTAGTATAATTCTTAATTATGAAATTTAGGGATTTTGTGTTTTTCTGCCTATGGTAAATTTTTTAAAGTTTTGAATTTATACAGGGTTGCTTATTTACTTAAAGTATGTGTTTTGTTATGTTTTGTAATGTGATAATTGTGAATATAAATTTTATCTTCTTTTTTTTCTAAATAGGTGAGAAGTGATAAATTTATATTAGAAAGATTATAATAAAGAGTAAAATAATGGATTCTTTTTCTGAAGGATGAAGGTTTGTGATAAAAATGAAAAAAAAAATGTATTTACGTTAATTAAACTTAAAACATTTCACGAGAATCAAGAATTCAAGACAACGAAAAACAAATTTCTAGAATTACATATAATGAATTTAAAAATTCATTAGAACGCGATCAGGAAAAAATGTCCTGAAATTTGATAATATTTATCCAATCAAATTAATGAAGTACCAAGAATTTATATAAAATTGGTATTCATAATTTAATATTGTGATATAATAACGAATAATAATTATATTTTTTAAAATATACTGTTATGGGACTTGTTTTAAACATACAAAATAAAAAAAATAATAACTTTTTTTTTTAACTAAAAAAAATTATATATAAAAAATCTAATTTATAATCCTTAAATTTTTTATCAAGTTACCGCTGCATACCTGCTTATCATCTTTTTTATTATTTTCACTATATTGTCATCCGCAAAGTTCTTCCTCTGCTTTGCCCTTGCAAAGTTGCTGGAAAGAAAAAAAAACATCTTCAGAAAAATATGAATAGGAGGAATTATCATCGGTGAAGAGGGTGTGGAAAGAGATGAAGATGACGTGGATAGTGGCAGAGCACCAGCCTTTGATCTCAATGTTATAAGCCAAACATTTGTTTGGGAACTTGCCTCTCGTCTTCACTGTCATCACACGCTTCGCCATTGGTATTCTGCTACGTTCTTACTCTCACTTTCATTTTCCTACTACCATACATTTTCAAAGCGATTCCTTTTCTAGAGTTTTTTTTTTTTTTTTCACTTTAGCACAGTTTATCATAAATATTACACAAATAGTATAATGTACATTAAATTTACTAATTTAACATGATTTTGTTTTAAATTCAGAATTCGATTTTCGAAAAATTGAATTCTAAACCGAATTCTAAATTACGTTTATGATCTGGTTAGTCTGAAAACAGGTCCGAATTCGATTATCGAAAAATCGAATTCAGAGTTTGATTTTTATTTTTTTTATTAATTTTTCACATTTTTTAAATGGAGGGAAAGAAAAAGTTAAAAAATTTATTTTTATCTTTTTAATTTGGGTATTTTATAAGAAAAGTTTAACAAAGAAATGTAAGAAATATAATAAATTAATTTAATAATGATTAATGTAATAATTTATAATACTATAATTTATGTAATTTTTTAAAATAAATAAATTATCTTATTATTTAATATGTTATAAATAAATTATTAAAAATTAAATTAAGTAATTGATTGAAAATTTATTAAATAATATTATTTTAAAAATGAAGGAAAAAAATATTAACTTGATTTATTAAAAAGTAGTAGAATTAAAAAAAATAATAAATATATTCAATAAAATTTAAATATAAATAAAATAAAAGTTATATATACAAATATAATTAAAGAAATAAAAAAATTATAAGTATATTTAATAAAATTTAAATATGAAAGAAGTAAAAAATAATAAAAACACTAAAATTAAACAAAATAAAAAGCTATAAAATTTAGTAAATAATGACAGTAAAAATTATGAAATTAAAAATTAAACGTTAAGAAATAAATAGTGTTTTATTATTAGAAAAAAATAGTTTTTAATATTCATATTTATTTTTTATTATTAAAAAGTTAATATTATTTGTGTTTGATTTAAGTTAAAATATAAAAAGTGTAAGATGGATATAATGAAAACTAACAATAAAAGATATATGATTTAATACACCTAAAATTTATTCATTCAATATAATTATCGAAGATAAATTAGTGGTGAGATGTTGATTCTTTTAAGTTCAGGATTTGTTAGGATAATTATTTTTTGTGTGTCCTGCTGTTCTATAATATGAACATTTTTATTGTTGTCGTTTTTTCTTGATGTTCATCTCAGATTTTATTCCAGTTGATTTTGGCCGATCCCTTTCACTTTTCTTTGTGGTTGGATGAGGTCAAACCTGTAACTCTTGGTATGGTGGTCAATATTCTTCACACCACCGTTCATCTAGTCTAACAAAAAATTTCCTAGAGGACGTACTTCTCTCGAGTTTACCATCTCCTCCACTCAAAATCTTGTTGTATTTCTATCAAATTCAACCACCCTATGGGTGTTTGATTTTGAGTCCGCATCTTGTAGGACCCTCGTGGCATATTTAGAGTAAACATGACCAGCACTTTCCATTGCAGTTATTTGGTTCCCGTTTTTGTTGAAGTAGATGTTGCATTAGGTGTACGTGGCCAACACTATGGAAGAGATAGGTAAATTTCTTGTCTTCTTTAGGACAAAGTTGATTGCTTCACCCAGATTTGTTGTTAAGTGACCCCATCTTCTGCCTTGATCATACGCAAGCGTTCATTGCTCTCTTGGAATATGGTCAATCCATGCTATTGCTTATAGATTGTTTTCCCTAATTATGTTGTAGTAATAGTTGCATCGTGGCTCAGTCATTGCATATCGTCAAATTTAATTAAAAAAATTACTTAGTAATAATGAGGATGAATAATGAAGATCATATAATAGGTAATAAAAATATATACATGTAAGAACTTTCCCATGTTGACGAAGTCCTCTTTCAGGGTTGAATTCTAAAATCTTTTATGTGAAATTTTGTGCAATGTGTCGAATACAATACACATGCAAATAGTTTCCTTCAGTCCAACCACTTGTGGGTTTGTTGAATGTTGCACTGATAGAGCTGTGGCGGTTTGACATTAATCACAAATTTTCTTGAGGTGTAACATGCCTCCAAAGGTTTTTAAAGAAAAGAAAAACAAGTTTCACTGTTTCACCCCCTACTATAACAAAAGCAATGGAGAATTATTTTGTTTCTCTTATCTTGTGCTACAGCCACTAGAAGGGTGCATGTATATCTTTTGTATAGGAAGGTTCCGTCCATTTGAATTATTAATTTGCAATATGCACATCCATTAAAGTAGGGTTTGAAGGTCTAAAAAATTCTTCCAAAGTGTTGCTAGTTTTGTAGGACCACGTCCCCATTTGTAATTGTATGTGTTTTGAGTTTGTATACAAACCCATAAAGATAAGTTTGCATGGCTTGTAGGAGGCATAACAATTTGTTGAAGGATTGTTCTCAATTCTCGTAGACATCTTCAATTGCTTGTTGTTTAGCCAACCAAGCCTTTATGTAGGATGTTGTACCCCATAGAGGTTTGGATGGAAGAAATGATAGTTGCAATTGGTGTGGACGAGTCAGACTTCACCATTTGACGAACATGTTGGAAAATGAATCGTGACCTCAGGTTCTTGTGGTTATGTGTAATAAGTTGTATGGCACATGTGTGCACACCTTCAATTTTTCTTATTTCCCAAACTTTGTCTATTGTACGTAATATTGCTTGACACTTTCAAGGACATAGTTGTTGGACGCATTGCACCCTCAACCTTGTTGTGTTTTAGTGTGTGGTTCTGTATGTGCAATGTTTTGTTATGTAATATCTGTTTAGAGCATCTACCACTTGTTCTGTTGTTTGGAACCTCATTTCATGGGTTAATGTAGAGGCATCATGGTTGAGGTTCTCATGCAACACTGTATGGTGGTTGTATGCATTTGAAAATTCTTAGTATGTGTTTTTGGTGAATTCTTCATATGATTGAAAGTGTTGGGGTGAGTTGTATGGGACATATGTATGAGGGTGTTGTTGTGTAGGGTGGATGTTTAAGTTTTTGTTGTCCTCTTCGGGTTGCTCAAAAATATTCCATCCTCATCTTCACTAAAAGGGTCTAAGGACGCAGTAGGTAGATCAAGTGTTTCAACTTCTTGTATAGCAAGAGGAGACAACCATTACGTGTTCTGATGTGTTGGGATTGAAAAATATTTGAGTTTGATAGACCTATTAATAGTTGGGTATATGACCCTATCATTTCCCCATTCCCCTATGTAGGTGGTGTTAAGGTCAAACGATTGTTATGTGGATTTGGTGTGTGATTGTGGGTGATGCTCATTACACTGTTAAATAATTTTGTTGCGAATTTGTCGTACCTAAGTTATAAGTCGTGCACAGTTCAATAGATGTTAGATTTGGGGTGGTCAGTATCATTTCGAATGTGTCATCCAAGTTATTGTCATCTTGGATTTGAGTGCTAGTGTAGGTGACATGTCTGAAGTAGATGACTGAAGGTTCATTGCTTGGATCTTTGTTTGTCTTCTCCATTATTATCTAAAGAAGTTGTGACAATCCAAAAGCTCTACGGATGCAGATCATGATTGTCTTTGTAGATGCAAAGGACACTCCAGTTTCAGGGTCGTTAACCATTTCTCCATTGTCATATACACAAACAAACATGAAACCTTCCATTTGAACTTGTAGTGGAAGAATACTTCTAGAGAATTTACAGAAGGAGATGAAATTTGAAGATTGAATGTGTCAGTTTTGAATATGGTGGTGAAGTCCCTTGTTTATAGTGAGAATTAAACATGTCATGTGAGTTGCACGTTACTCTAAGTAATCATGTGACTTGCACATTACAATAAGTTATCATGTGACTTGCACAATATCTTAGGTCATCTCATTTTAATTTTCACCCTAATTAAATGATGTTGAATGAGGTTTTGACTAAGTTAAACATGACCTAACTCATTTGTTAAGGACTCGAAAAATGCGTTTATCACATTTTTAACACACTCACAACACCACTCATTAGAGTACAAAAGTCATAGTCTCGTTTTAATTTTCACCCTTACTAAATGATATTGATGTTGTTTTTGACTAAGTTAAACATCACCTAACTCTTTTCTTATGGACTCAACTAATTCAAATGTCTTTAGAGGATGAAATACTTAAGAAGAGAGAGTGTTTATCCTATCTTTAATACACTCATAACACCACTCATTAGATTGAAAAGTTATAGTCTTGTTTTAATTTTCAACCTTACTAAATGATGTTGATGCAATTTTTGACTAAGTTAAACATCACTTTACTCTTTTCTTATGGACTCGAAACTCATTCCAATGTCTTCAAAGGATAGAATACTTAAGAAAATAGTGCTTATCATATTTTTAATACACTCACAACACCACTCATTAGTGATAACATTCACACAATTCAACTCTGGGGCACAACCTTTCATAGGGTATCTTTGGGTTTCACAATTGTCAACATATGCCAAAATCATTGATCTCGATTAAAAATCAAACATCACTATAACATAATGAGAGCAACCACAAGCTCATGCTCACAAGCAAAATCAACATCATCCCACAAAAAGCACAACAGATAATCATCCGACCCAAGCACAAAAGTTACTCAATCAAAGTACCAAATCATTTGCAAAATATTAGTTCACTAGCCAAGCTATAAAGTTTAACAACTATCAACTGAAAATTAAATATGAAATTTGAAAATTGGAATCTAAAAGCATAAATAAACTTAGGACTATCCACAAAAAGAGTCTTACAAAAGGTAGAATCCCTCCAACTCTATGCGTCGTCCTCGCCCTCTCCATTTGACACCTCATCATCATCATCTCCAAGCAATTATTGTAGCAAACTCCTCAGCTGAGGGAGTGTTTAGCTATAAAATTGTGAGAGAGATGCCCCTCAGCATTTTTATGTTCGCCATTCCCATTCGGTAGAGGGCTTACATTTATGGTTCCAGAAGTTGAAAATTGTCTATTTTGGCCTCTAACAACTCCAACCTCATATCCAAAGTGGGAGATGCATCTGGTTTAGGCTCGGCCTGTGACTTATGGTGCCTCCGGGGTCTGGGAGCATTTTAGCAGAACCTCTGAGTTTCTATCCAACAATATTAATCCCAACAATATTAATCCATTGCATTTCTATCCTTTTCATACTCAAGAGTTTCAAATATTCAAGTTCACCTTTTATTTGTTTATGCAAAACTTACTTTTATGCACAAAAACTCAAATTATGGATTTATTCTTTAGTTTACATTAGTTATTAATTGCACAATTATTTAATATACACGAGTTTTTTGGGAAATTATATTTCGGTCTTACCAGTTACTACTTACACGACTTGGCACGCTTGCCAAAGTCTTAACACCATGCCTATATCAAATGGATTTAATAGTCAGTATACTAGATCGATCTTATCAAATTTAATATCATTGACAAAGTAGATTAAATATAGTTTAAATTTAATTTAAATTGGATTAAAAAAATTCCATATTTAGTTGATGTAGTTAAAATGGATTTAGATTAAACTTCATATCTATTATAACTAGATCAACTAAATTTTGACCGTAGATCTAATCCATTTTATTGGATTTATATTGAATCTTGATGGAAATTTGAGAAAATTCAATCCATGTTCACCCTTATACGTGGGAGATTAGAGACTTCATTCAAAAGTTGTGTGGGGTTAGTGACTTCATTCAGAAGTTGTCCTCGATATAATGACTTCCTATTTTTGTGTGAAAAATTTTCTTAATAATTTTTTTAGGGTGTTTTTATTTAAATAAATGAGATGATTCTTTCGATTTATATAGTTTTTGAATTATTTAAATAAGATTAAATTACATATTTGTCTCTATTTTTGTTCAGATTTTTTAATTTAGTTCTAATATTATTTTTTTTTCAATCAAGTTTTAATTTTTGTTCAATATGGTCATTTTTTGCTAACTCAGTTTAAATTATTACGGTAATAAGCAGTGATTGCCACGTGTCAGAGGTAATGTTTTATACTTAATTTAATTCCTATATTCATCATTTTTGTTCATTAGTTTAATTTTTTTTTAAATAAAACAATTTTATCCTCTTCAAATTGAGACCAAATTTAATTTTAATATAAATGTTATAAAGATGTTTTATTAAAATTCAATATTTTATTAAAAAAATTTGGTTTATGGTTATAATTAGTTTAAAATTTTATACCAATAATATTAATTCTCATCCTTAAACCAAAAATATTTAATAAAAATATAAATTTTAATAAAAACCTTGTAAAATTTATATAAAAATTAAATGTTTCAATTTGAAAAGAGATAAAATTGTTCTATTTTTTTTTAAAAAATTGGGATTAAATCGAACAAAAATAATAAATATAAAACCTCATTCTGACACATGATACATTGTTGGATTGACATTTAAATATCTTTTTCTAAAATTAAAAAAAAAATCAAAAGAATTATGAAGTAACACCTGACCATCATGATTTATTATTAATCATTTAAAAGGAGTTAGTAAAAAAAAATGAACAAATTGAATATATTTTCTTCTTAAAGAGTTAGTAAAAAATAAACATATATGTAGAAAAGGTACGAGGGAATAATATATATCATACATATATTAATGAGTTTCACTTAATTATCAAACTTAAATTCCATAGCACACTTGGAATATATATATATATATATATATATATATATATATATATATATATATATATATATATATATTTTATAAAATAAATAAGAGAGCAATTATTAACTAAATCAAAGGTTTATATTACACATTTCTTCACAATTTTTCTTAATTTAACATTATTTTCTTCTTTCTCTCATCTTTTCCACTGTCCTTTAGTCCAAACAAAGCTAATCTCCACATAAAAATTTAGAAGATCATAAAGATGACAGAATTAGATCTAATAGTTTACTTTACTCGATCCCTGTGTACCTATAATAGTTTAATTATAATCATATATTATCTTGTGAGAATAAGACGACGATAACATAATTCAGACTTGAATATTTTTAAAAGTATATATTCCGGCACTCGTACACTTGAATTATGGTAATTATTGGGGAGCTGAAATTTTATGAAGAACTTCCTACATGCTCATACACATGCTTAAATACAAGCATGACGGAAATCAATAAAAAAGATTTATCTGATATTTGCAATTCTTCATTTTCCCGTTTCTGTATACAGATAAAGTGGCAAATGCTTTAGACACATTTCATCTTAATATTCTCCGTCAAAAGAAAAACAGAGAAATGTTGGAACTAAATCACAATTGTCAATCATCTCAACATGCTGTAAGCAGGTAAATCTTTAACGCTGGAGATGTCTTCCAAAGCAAGCTCGCGCTCTAACTGCGCTCTGGTGAACTTCAAAACATCCTAGTGAAAAAAAATTATAAATGAATCAAGATTATCAGAGAGTAATAGAAATAATGAAGAAATGAACAGATAAATTTTGATGCTACATTACATTAAATTCCATATATGTCGCACGCTTCGCTAGCCACTGACCATCCATCATTTGAAAAGCAATACAAAAAAGGTTATCAAATGCCATTTCATCCTCTTCAAGCAATTTGAGAAAACGGATTCCGGACAAAGAAGATGGACTCCCTGAAAGGAAAATAGTTGCATCAGAAGAGTTTACATATATGAATATGATGTATCTGACTGAGCAAGAAACAAAGATCAACACTAAGTGCAAATAAGGAAACCCCCTAAAATATCTATTAAATGTGTGAATTGGTGAAACATGATTCTACAATAACTTGATTACTTAGAGGAGAGAAATAACCAGCAGCACCATTACAACAACCGAACACTGATTTCTTCTAGAGAGAATATAACGGTACCTGCTTGAAGATCCAGCATATTAGCCAACATAAAAGAAATGTTGATTCCAGCTACTGCAAACGGATATTCCCAGTCTGCTCTGGTTCCATCTTGTTTATTCAATAATCGCTGGAATGAATCCTATGACAGCGACAGGTAGAAGCGAGCTTAATTAACCAAAACCATTCTACTCATTGAAGTATGCAATACATTGTGTATACGCGTTGTTTTCAAACCATTATTGTAATGCAGAAAAACATACTTAATTGTGCACAATGAATTTATAATCAACTTCTGCTTCATATAAAGACATGAAAGCAGAAATGCAGTGGGGAAAGAACGACTTTATCAACAGTATATTGAAAATTTATATAATTGCAAGAAATTCCAAACCAGAAACACAAGGAAAAGTTGGTACACCGGTAGCAGTTCAGTCATCAAGAATAAATTTACATAATATTTCTTATATGTCAGTTAGGAATTTCTAAAAGTCTTCTCAAATAAAAAAAAAAATTGAATTACGGGAGTAATTTGGTACTCTAATTCAGAAACAGCAACATATAATTTTACTAGCATTGGCTTTGATGAAAAAAAGGAGTAAAATATGGCAGAGCAATGCTTATAGAAGAGCTGGAGGGTGAGGGAGTATTTTTCTATTTTCTATTTTCTTTTAGTTTCTCCTTTCACGGGGATATCTTATCATCCCCGTGAAATTTTCACAGTTTTACAGAATATTTTCTAAGAAAAAGAAAATATCTAAGCTTGAAAACAGAAGCAAGGTATATGGATCTGCAGGATTTTAAAGCTCCATCAACCATAGGCAAAAAAAGGCTTCCTATATACATATAATAACTTATTTTCTAAATCACAACGGGACATTAATTAGCAATCTGGTAATTTATGAATCGAAGTTGATAAATTATGGGCCAATTTCTATCATGCACAAGTAGATAGAAGAGTACAATCAACAAAGGTTATACAAAGTAAAGCACTCTCTTTACAAGGATAGGGATAGAATTTGGCCTTGAGAGAAAAATATGTAAGCAAATTATAACTTTAAATATGATGAAAAATCAGTAAGAAGTGAATGCATAACTGCAAATGCAATAGAAGAAACTTACTGGATACGTCTTTGCGAAGAAGATGAGATTCTCTAATGAAATAAATCCTCCACCCCTGCAGACCATGATTAGAAGTTCAATATTAACTAAACATAATTCCTCAAAATACAAAGAATATGCAATCGACTGTCTAAAGATCAGAGACTTCAAAGAAACTGTTGTTGGAAAATCAAGATTATGATTGAGAAATATCTTGTCAAAAAATTGTCTTTCAGGAGACATTTTTCTGGATAGAAAAAAAGAATCAGTACACGCTACCATAAGAACATGTAGGGAGAACGTAGCACATTAATCCCAAAGGTACACGATAAACTACCCCTCCAAAAAATCGAACTATCAAACATTTAGAGTACAAAACCTGAAAGGAGTGTTAGCCCGCGATTATTACAGAAATCAACAGAACGGATGAGAGGGTCAATATGCTACCACTTATTTACTATTGTAAACCAGTAAAGCGTTAACAGTCTGAGATAATATTTTGAGTCTTTGACTTGTTGTTAATGAAACCCTATCCATACCCAAGTTCCTAACCTCTCCTTAAAAGTATAACGCGTTGTTTTTTTATCACACACCTAAAATCAGTTGAAGGGTCTGAACCTTGCCATCCCATTTCCTTCCAAAGTTCCGATTTAAGCGGAGGAAGCTCCCTGTCAGGGTAAGCTAATTTCCACAGTTGTTTAAGCGCATCCTGCAACCAAAAAAGATTGAAATGGCATCCTACTGTCAGTATAATAAAAAGTATATTACATATTATATTGACTATTTATTTATATTGTACATTCTTAGAAACATCCTATCGGTAGATTAGATACCTATACTATATACTACAGACATGCAACACAGTCATTTTGCTTGTCCACCTTTCAGTTCATCCATGTGAGGGAATTTAATTTTAAATTTTATCTATCTTCGTGTGCAAGCATTTGCAAGTCAAGAAATTGTCATGCTCACATTCCAGTTCAAACACAATAAGATCACATATCAAGCATGCATGCAGATTGCAGAACAAAGTAGAAAAGCAGCTTCATTATATCAAAAGATACACAAGAAGACAACAACAGAATAAAAGACAAGTTAAAAATAAAACAGATAGGATGTAGGATATAGTAGCAAATGTCAGTAAAGTGATATGAAAATTTAAACAGAAAATGCATTATTTAAATACTTGGTGCTCAGCCTTGGAACCATCAAAGGGAACTTCAAGCCGTTGTCGTAGGTGTCTCAGTCTTACTTCCTAAAAAAGAAATACATGTTAAAATAACTATGAATTGCTATAAACAAGAAAAGCAGGCAGCCAGAAGCTATAAACAATAACTACCAATATATAGCATATAACAAGCAGCAAACAAACAAATACCTCAACTACAATCATATCGGTTAAAAGGGCTACAGAAGCTCAACAAAACAAAACAAAAAATCTCCACAGATCAGATGTTTGAGTAAAACACAATTACAAAAGGAGTACACTTCTTCAAATTTCAAAGTTTGCTTCTTTTTTCCATGCAAAATTTACCATTTATAACTGAACCAAATAAATATCAAATTTTGAAGAAATATTGACTTCCCACTTATGCCTTACAGAAAACATTCAAGAAGCCGTGCAGTAATATTAAACTAAATCCAATCAAATTCTTGATTACATTATCAGAATTTCCCTGGCATCATTTCATTCATAAAAGAGGGGTGGTAGATTCAGGAGATTTGTTTTGATCAACTGTATTTGAGATAGGTTCATAAATTTAAGACATTTATATTTTAGGAAATACAAATTTTAAAATCATTCGTATAAATTCATTTTCCAAAGACTTAAATTAGAATTTGGGTACTTGATTTGGCATAAGCAAGCACACAAGAATTCCAGATAAGATTTCCCTAGACATACCTGCAGAGGGCTTAGTGATGAAGGAAGCATCCTATTGTTTGGCAAATTTAAGGCAGAAGAAGGAAAAGACAAAAGACGCCCAATAATAGATCCAGATCCTAGTACAACATTTGCTGCAAAGACAATATGAATTAAATAAAAGCTTAAAGGTCAGAAAATCACTGTTAAAATCATGACATGCTGCATGCATTGTATTCCCATTTGTACACCAGTCAGATATGAAGAAAGGATACAGATAATAATACATGAAATCCTGATGTTTACTACTTACAGTATAGGTTTATATTTTTTCAGAAGCGTAAAAAAAATACATGAAATAAATAACAGTCCTCTGATAGAAAGTTCGTGTATTTCAAAAACTAAATATCCCAAGCACTGTTTCCCGTTTATCTCTAGGCTTTACATTTCAAACCTCATATGTAGTGATCCAATCAACATGTGATTCTGCCCCAAAACTCAATAACTAACCTAGTATCAATCATCTATCTCCATCATTTCAGTCAACTAATACTTAGAAGATCCATCAGAAATGCTTCACAGCCCGAAGATTGATCCTTTTAGTTACCAATATAAATGAAAGACCTCAAGGGAAAAAGATCATTGAATTTCTTCACTTGAAGAGTACCAAAAGCATTGGTTCCCAATAATTACCACTGGTAGAAAAATTAAACTAGCACTTCGCACAAAATGTGTAAACTATTACCACAAGAATCATGTTTAACGTTAAATGCAGAGCTCCCTCTGAGAATGTTTGGGAAACATGGGTCAGTCAACGTATGCACTAAAAGAAGACAACTTCCGCATAGGAAAAAATGAACATAACATCATTAGATTAGTTGCAGCTAATGAAAAAACACTCATGATGAAAAAAGTAGTCAAGTATTGCTCTATGCTAACATTAGTGAAACAGCCTACAACTCAATTACTGATACTATCAGACTTAATTGCATCTGAAAGGTCCAAAACAGTCATCCACCACACACCTAACCACTGAGCCCATTGCGCAATGATGTTTGAGAATATGAATGTCCAATGAAACTGCGCCCTCTTCCTCTCGTCATCCCATAGATCTTCAAGAGTACATATCTGTAAGACAAGGAAAAACATAACATCACAAAAATGTATACACATTTAAAAATGAATTCAAAATACCCGCCCCCCAACACACACACACACCAAAATTAATATAAATAGTTCCTCACCTTCTTATTCTCGGCATAATCATCATCAGCCAGCAAGGGCTCACTCAAAGAATCTAATCCCGAAGAATCGAAATGCTCCTTCCTTTTGCCATCGACATCCCCGTGATGGAGTCGTCTCCTCAACGATCTTGAAGACATTAGTATGCCTCTTTACTATACAGTTCAAGCCTACAAGTCAAAAAAGTAACCTTTATCAGAGCACACAACCATCAAGTTAAAGGAGATTATGATCATCAATGTTCTCAATAAAACTCCATGAATTTCAATTTTCATGCATCACACATGCATCACACCAGCTAGAGCTCTCTATTGTTTCCATAACCCACATCACAAGCATTATTTCGGTTCAGATGCTGATAAACACAAACGCAAGGGCTAATTCCCCCTGATTGCCCTAACCCCGGATACAAGAGCCACAAAAGAACTGAATTTCAATAACAGAGTACGTCCAGAAATGAATAACAACAGAAATTGCATAAACCCTAAAAGTGTCTCATTTACCGATAATAATAAAAAATAAAATAAACTCTTTTCTTCTCAATTGAACCCGAGACGAATAAGTTGAAACGTAAAACACAAAAATTGGGGCGTTCTTAAATACCTGAATTTTAAAAAGGGGAGGAATCTTGGAATGAAATGAAAATAATAAAAATTGTGGTGATGAATGAGAAAAATGAATTAAAAAGAAAAAGGGTTTGCTTAATTGTATTGGCAATGGTTTTCGTGGATGATAAGGAAACAGAAGAATAAAGAAATTAATAGAGAGATTGTGTGTTATGGTGTGTTACCAAATCAACAGTAACGTTCTGGGTGTGCTAACTCTTGACTTGCGAATGATTCAATTTTAGGAAGAGCATTGAGGAAAGGGGAGAAATACTACATGTATGAAATGAAACGAAACTCCCAAATTTTTCTTCCATGAAAACCAATTTATACTCGTATCAATTTCCGCATCATGCTCTATTTTAGTCGGTGATTTATATTGTGTGTCACTTCCTCAAGAAAACATACTATTTGCCAACTGTTCTGTAACACTAATAAATTCCTGTAAAACGAAAACCAGTACCCATTATATTCCAGTTTTCTATCTTTCTATTTCATTTTAATAATTTAATATTTTTATTATTTGTAATGTTAATATATATATATAGAGAGAGAATTTTATTTATTATATTTACAATGCAATGATACTCCGGCAATATATTATTTTTATAATAATATGTAATAAATATCATCATTTAATATTGATTGTAATAATAAAAAATAAATAAAGTAGTAGTTTTCTCTATTATTTTCTTTTCATCATATTTTTATATTCAGAATATAAGATATTATTAAAAGTAAAATAAAAAAATAACTTTTATGCATGAAAAAGATTCATATATATATATATATATATGGCCGGGTCAAGAGTAAAAAACGAGTAAAACATTTCTTTTAAGCCTTCAATAAAAGAAGATATCAAAAAAAAATTTACTACTAATATTTTTCTATTAAATTAATAATAAAATTAAGTTTTAAGAAAAAAAAATTCCAAGAAAATATTTTATTATTAATATAATTCTATTAAATTAATTATAAATTTATGTTTGAAATAAAATTTAATTAAATTAGTATTGTGTGATAATTTTTATTGATATTAAATATGATAATTAATGAGTTAAAAAAATTAATAAATTATAGTTTTGTTTCCGTAAAAGAGAATTATTAGGCATATTTATTCTCATACAATCATTTTGTATTTTATTTTCTTTTATTATCTCTATGTTATCTCTTCTTACTTTCTTCCCTTCTAAGAGTCACTTTTTGGGGGTTTTACTCTATTACATTCCTTGGATCTCATGTTGTTTGTGTGTATCAATTTTTTCATCCTCATTTCTAGTTAGTGTGTTTTTTCTTTCTATTTGTGTTATTGTTATCTTTATTTTGTTTTGGTGTTGTATTAGAATTATAAATGTGTTTCATTTGTCCGATTTTGTTTTTCGGTACTTTCCAATTTACGGGTTTCGAGTATCTTTTTTCATATATCTTGCTCATCTATTATCGAGTTGAGAAGAACAATATTTTTTTTGAATTCTTTTTATTAATGATTAATCTTAAAATAAACTCTACAGGTTTGTGAAAAAATTGAGACTTGAGAAGGAGAAAGAGGCTTGAGACATCAAGATACTGCAAGTCTAATATCAAGTTTACTTTCTTAACAACCAAAATCAGGTTTTATTGTTTTAATTCACTTGTTTTGTATACTTGTTCTTAGTAGTGTTTTATATATTATAATTTTTGATTTCATATAAAAATATATAGATATGTCAACTAGAAAATTTGAATTAGGCTATTCAAAAATCCAAGAGAACAGAAGATTTAAGGAATTAATTGCATCACAAAAAGGACCTATGAATAAATTTATAAAAATATAAAAGAAAAATGAATTAGAAAATACAGGTGGGTGCACTTTGAATGAAAAATATAATAACAATATAGATATAGGTAAAAGCAACAATAGAGAAAGAAAAATAGTTAATGATGATGATAATTCGGATTTTCAAACCTATGACAATGAGGAGGAGATTGAGAGAGTAGATAATGATTCTACTCTTGACAAAAATATATATGATCCAAGCCAATAGAAGAATATTGATACAAATTTGAGAGATTTATTAGTAGAAAGATGTCCTATTAAGATCACTGATATGTATTTTTCTAATGATATACATTTTAGACACTTTTCTTCATCAAATTATATTCAAACATTGCCTAATAGAGAGAAATATGAAAGAAGATGCCTAATTTATTTTAGACATTTAGATAAAGTCTTTTGTTTTTGCTGTAAATTATTTAATGTTGTTTTTCATACAAGTAAACTAGCTAAAGAAGGTAGTAATGATTGGTGAAATCTTAGTAATAAGTTAAAGAGACATGAAATATCAAATGAGCATATTACTAAAATGAATGAATGGATTGATTTGGAAATGAGATTGGAAAAAATAAAACAATAGACAAATATGTTCAAGAACAAATAAATATAGATAAAGAACATTGGAGAAATGTGTTGTTAAGAATTATTGCAGTTGTTAAAACTCTTGGTAAAAATAACTTAGCCTTCCGTGGAAACAATGAAAAATGAAAAGATTTATCAAGAAGCTAATGAAAATTTTTAAGTCTAATTGACAAGATTGTAGAATTTGACCCAATTATGCTTAAATCTTGAAAATTTTTTAAAACATGATAATTTGTTGGATATTGATGGATTTAATTTATTTTCAGAATTAAATATCTTAAGAAAAATTATACGTGTGGAAAATGATAAATCACTTGATATTCTTAATTATATAAAAAAAAGAATATATTTTTTTTTCAAATGCATATATAGCTTATAGAATAATGTTAATAATTTCGGTGTCAGTTGCTTAAGTTGAAATGAATTTCTCAAAACTAAAAATAATAAAAATTTATGTAAGATCAACCATGTTTCAAGAAAGGACTCGTTTTTTAAATAATAATTTTGCATAAAAAAACTCAAAAAATTATTTTTAATTAAAATTACTCTTTTTTTTAAGTTTGCTTTAATCATTCCAATCTCTTTGAACCCCTGTATATATAGAGAGAATTTAAAAAAACAAATGTAGTTGATTCATGTTGTTGACGAAAATTTATTTCTTTAAAAAAAACTGATTTTTGGATAAATGGTTTTAAATAACATAATTATAATGAGATTTTTTCGTTAAGATTATTTTGAAAAGTTATAAGAAACAAATTTAAAAAATAGTTAAAGAAAACTTAAATAACGGACTCATTTCTACGAATAACGAACTCATTTCTACAACATTACGTTAATATATATATATATATATATATATATATATATATATATATATATAAAATATTATATAAAATAATATAAGAGGCATATAACGTCATTTCTTACAGTACTTAAGGTACTAAAATAAAAATATTGAGGCATAGATGCCAATACAAAATAAAGTATGAGGATCAATAGTATTCAAAATGAATGCCCAAAGGGCAACTAATACATGAGCTATAACCTAAAGAAACTTGGACAACAGAATTCAATTCAGATAGACTATGCAGCGGAATATCCATTACCCTGTTGACCACGAGTATCACATCAATAAATTGATGATCATCGCAAAAAGAGAAAACCACACACAGAACATACAACAAGCAGAGAGGGTAAGCTATAGTAGAAAATGATTTCATCATACAAGTGCATACATTTTCATAGTCCAAGATACATACATCAACCAATAATGTGATGACTCGCAACCAATACACTAAGACTCAAGACACGACTTATCCAGATAAGTATAATTAATCGAATTCAGCGGATGTTTGCACTTGTAGTGGCCTTTACTGCTCTACGAGCTACTCTACCAAGCTACTCTACCAAGCTAATTGTTACACTGTTTCATTCTCACGCACAAGGTTAACCTTAAAGTGTTTCAGGTCTCCTGCTACTCTCACCACTTGAATGAGTACGCTCTACGTGAGACTCACTAACTCTTTAGAGTGTCAGGATGCAATCCTTACCTTGAATCCTTACTAAATTATATAAATGAGGCACCACCACGAACTCCCACTAACAGGGGTCATGAAATTACGTCCTGACCAAATGAGGCACAACCATGAGATCTCACCTAGAGATTCATGGAATTACGCCCTGACCAATGAGGCACCACCACGAAACTATCGTGGAATTACGTCCTGACCACACCAACATCATGTTCCATCAATCAATATAATATTATTGCTCATACAAATTCCATGTCACTTTTATAACCAACCATCCCATATTCATTACACACCAAGATCATGTCAAACTCATCAATAACAACCCATAAACCATTTTACTCATGCATATTCACTCATCTCATGCTTTAACATAGCAATCCAACTTAACAACACATTATGCAAACGATTTTGCAATTTTAGAAATAAAACTGAAGCTTGTGTAAAGCTCCAAAAATTTTGTATTTATATTCAAATTAAATATGATTGAATCAAGAACCAAATTAAACAAGAACCAACTTAATTGAATAACTATAAAGAAAGTTATGCACCAAACAAGCAACAAAGGTCAATGTTGTCAACAAGCAAACTACAGTGATCTTGCGATAAAAATTTCTCTCCCTATAGAGCTCCGATTCAAGATCGGACCGGTCAAAGTCAATAACTATGCGTTAAGGATCATCTGTTAAAATATCAGCTTGATCCAACGGTTAACGAAGTAGAAACCTTCATTTTACAAAAAGTATGCAATGTTATCAACAACCAAACTACAATGACCTTGCGATAAAAACTGCTCTCACTACAGAGCTCCAATTCGAAATCTGAACGGTCAAAGTCAAGAACTGTGTGTTAAGGATCCGCGATTAAAATTTCAGCTCGATCCAACGGTTAACGTAGTAGGAACCTTCATTTTACGAAAAATGTGCAATACAAAAGAAAAAGAGTAGCACCACATCAATCAAAGATACTCGCACACCATACATTTTTATTCGACCAATATCCTCATTCAAGCATCACAGCCATACAACCAGACAAAAATTTAGCAAAATAACTTTTAAAACATAAACCCTACCTTCCCTTACCTGGAAAAATACTAGCCAAGGTCTCGGGCACTCAAATAGTTGAGCACAGTAGCTCTAAGAGCATATTCGAAGCTGGAAAAAATAGCGCGACAGATTTAGGACAAGCTCACTACGGTAAACCCTAACTGAAATCACAAAAATATAACTAGATGGGAGAGAATACGAGTTGAAGACCAACTTACGTGACATAAGAACGAAATTGAGCTAGCTTGAAGATGGAGGAGATGCAAACCTTAGCAGAACTTCTGTTGAGAGAAAAAGGAGAGAGTAAGGTACTGGTTTTGCAAGAATGACAGAAATGAGAGGGGTTAAGCTGACCCAACAGATAGGACTGAGCTCTTTAAATTTTTAGAACAGAAAAAAAAAAATTTACAATAGACGTCTTAATTAATTGTACAATACGATTTTGAGTTCTTTTCGTATAAATATTTTTTATGAAAAGAACCCAAAATCTAATTTTTTTAGCTTGCATAATTGTATTAAGATTTTACTGTTAAAACTCTGTTTGATATAATTAAAATGTATTTATAGTTTTCCAAGAACTTTATGATAAATTATTTTGAATATCAATTTTTTAACAAATTAAAGAATGTAAAGATCACAAAAACTATACTTTTATATAACAACTCTTTGATACCATCCGCGATCTTACTGTTTAACAACTCTCCTATCATTAACACTTTCTTGTTTCTGCTGATATTTTGACTCTTAATTAATGTAATAGTACAGTTACTTTATAATCTATAATAATGTTATATGTGGTATGTAAAAAATTGTCATATCTAGGTTAAATGAAAATTTATTATTAATACTATTGGCATCATCTTTAAAAATAATTTTAAATAAAATAAATAATTTAATTATTCACTGTAAAATTATTCAAAAAGTAATTAATAGTTAAAAATAAAAAAAAAATTAAATAATTTCTGACAGTTCTAAATTTTTAGTGATACACAATAATAAATATAATATATTTTGCGATAATTTTTTAATTATTAGAAAATGATGAAAAATTATAAAATTAAATTAAATTTTATGATGATTTTTAATTACTAAATTTTTATTTTTTGAACAAAAAAATCGGCAATTAAAATATTTTGTCACAAATTATTTTGACACATGTAATTTTGATGATTATTTTAACCGTTAATAATTTTATTTGTGACAATTTTAATTGTTAAATTTTATAATTTTAACCTCCATAAATATATTTTTTAGTGTTTTATGTCATTAACCTCATATTTATTTCCTTTATAATTAGACTTCCATAATTTTAAATAACTAACAAATATTGTCATCATGCTTGCAATTAATTACCATAAATCTAAAATATAATTTAAAAATTTTAAAGTTTTTATTGAAAAAATTAATTATAATATAATAATATAAATATCTGAAAATATTTACCAAAACTTTATTTACAACCTGTCGCGGTGAGTATGAGATTATATTTGAGGAAATATCTCAGATAAGAGAGATAACCAGTGGCGGATCTTGCCCAATAATATTGGGGGAGCCAAAAAATGTACTCAATTTATATTTTTAATTATTATCACTATATAATAAAAATTAATACATAATTTAATATAACCGTAACTACAAAACAAATCACACATATCTAAAGTATTGTTTTTTCATATTTTTAAACTCGTCAATAATTAAATAAAAACTAAAAATTTCAGCTATTTCTTTTAATATAAATATGAAAACATTTCTAAATAATTAATAGGAAATTTCTCATGTAACTCGTTGAACTTTAAGAAAATGACCTTCTAATTGAATAATATGATTATTAGTATTATGTTTCAGAATATGTAAAAAATTGAATTAGTCTTGTTTTCA
>Ga0214544_1003503_pt1 | contig 32364 bp, 15 predicted proteins | sample CNSS3metaG_FD_160074 | JGI IMG/M metagenome (GOLD analysis project Ga0214544, IMG submission 160074) | Root nodule microbial communities from cowpea collected in UCLA plant growth center, Los Angeles, California, USA - CNSS3 | ecosystem: Host-associated > Plants > Roots > Nodule | place: USA...
TATATATATATATATATCAACCAATCATATTATGACTTGCACACAATATACTAAGACTCAGACACAACTCATCCGGATACATATAATTAGTCGGATTCAACGGATATTTGCACTTGTGGTGGACTTCCCTGCTCTACCGAGCTAAGTGTTACAATGTTTCATCCCCCACACACAAGGTTAGCCCTTAATGGGTTTCAGGCCTCCTGCTACTCTCACCACTAGAGTCAGTATGCTCTATGTGAGACTAACTGACTCTTTAGAGTGTCAAGATGCAACCTTACCTTGAATCCCTACTAAATTATATAGATGGGGCACCACCATATGAACTCCCACTAATAGGGGTCATGGAATTACGTCCCAACCAACTGAGGCACCACCATGAGGTCTCACCTAGAGACTCATGGAATTACGTCCTAACCAATGAGGCACCACCACCACGAAACTATCGTGGAATTACGTCCTAACCAAACCAAAACCACGCTTCCAACAATCAATATAGAATCATTTATCATACCAAAACCATGCCACTTTGGTAACCAACCATCCCATACAAGCCACATGCCAAGATCACGTTAAACTTATCATTCACAACCCATAAACCATTTCACTCATGCGTATTTGTTCACCTCATGCTTTTAACATAATAATCCAATCAATCATGTGCCAAACATCCAAGACAGAGAAGAAACCAAAACAAGAACGCATTCTTGCCCAACTCTCGCTTAGGCTAAAGGTTCTCGCTCAAGCGAGAGGTTTCTCTCGCTCAAGCGAGCTCCCTTCGCTTAGGCGAGAGCTCGAGGAGTGGGAATAGTGGCTTTCTGCGAGATCTCGCTTAGACGAGCCCTCCTCGCCTGAGCGAGATTGCATCTCGCTCAAAACGGGGACTTGTCGCTTAAGCGACCTCTCGAGTAGGAAGCTTGGGCGAACCTCGGTTAGTCTCGCCTAGGCGAGACAAGCTCGCTTGGGCGAGATTATCAATTCTCGCAACTGTTCGTACCTGCATCAGCCATACTTGCATACCCAGAACACAGAACATAGCATTTTATTTAACCACAACAACATACACTTCATACAAGCTCAAGGCAAATCAAAAACAGACAACAAATTAGAAAATACGAGGAACCCTAGCTTCCCTTACCTGGAAAGTGCTAGCCAAGAACTTCGACACCCAAACCGTGGAGCACAATAGCTCAAGGAATAACTTCAAGAGGTAAACAAAAAATAATGGAGTTGAGCGAACTCGATAAGGAAGGAAGTCCAAACCCTAACAGAGCTTCTGGGGGAAACAAAGAGAGGAGAAAGACACTATTTTTGGCAAGTGAGAGCAGAAAGGAGAGATTAGGATGCTTTAGGAGCCTTGGCACCCTATAGACCAGTCTTTAGGCCCATCTGCTTAGGATGAGCCCTTAAAAATTGTGGCAAAAAATAAAGGAATAAAGTGGACCTTACATAGACTCACACTTGATCCTAATATATATATATATATATATATATATATATATATATATTGAAAAAGTAGAAGAAAAAACTGATGAGCCAATATCCACTAATCTGTTGTATGAAGGAAGGCTTGAGAACTTTGAAGTTGTGGCAACTATGGTAGGTACGTCTGTCCTCACTCGTATCAATTCGTGAGACCTCTATCCCTAAAAAAAGGTATTAAATAAACATTAATAATATTAATAGCCTCCAACAACCATCCTTAAATGTACATTCATGAAAAGGACCTATGCTACTAATAGCTAAGCCATTTTTTTCCTTTCTGGTAGAAAAAAAAAAAAACAGGGAAACAACGTTTATTTCATTTTTCCACTGAGTGTATGAGTAATATCATTAACATTATGAAGTCAAAGTAACCCAGGTTTTTGTTAAAAACAATAAGTTTACTAATTGCTCCTCTGCCTACGAGTCTTCGTTGAGATTTTCAATCATCTAATTGGAACATTTAAGTATTAGTGTGTATTTAACTAAGTTGGAATCTCGGAGAAACCTTATAAATTGTTAAAACTATCCAAAATATGAAAAAGAAGATCAGATTCTCTTGGGATTTTTACATACATGGACTCATAATTATGTGTGTAAATACATAAAAAGGTAAAGTCCGGAGGAAGGATAACGATTTTTTTTTTTGTAAACAATTTAAATTGAAGTTATCATGATACGTGATGACTTTTGATTGTGTTACAGAAATAAGAAATCGTTATGAATTATGACGATTTTACTTTTTTATATATTTACACATTTTTGTGAATCGTTATAAGGAAATTGTCATTAATCCTCACGATTTTACCCTTTTGTATATTTTTATTCAGAAGTCGTCACGAATCATTATAAATCAACGTAACTTATTTTTGAAGTCAACACTCAACACGACTTACCTGATAACTTTTTTTTTTTTACCTTTCCATTTACATAATAACTAAGCAAATATGCTCCATGTATGTAAACAAACCAATTCTCATTATTTCTTAGGTTTTCGTTATTTTCTTTTTGGGTAAGTCAAAATTCATGTATTTGAATAATACGTTGAAATATTATTTAGAGATAAAGGAAATTAACTGAATTTCATATTGCGAATGAAGTGGTCATAATATGTTTTTGCATTTTTTTTAATGTTAAGATGCAGTTCTAATAAACGATTATTAGTTGAGATACTTGATAATTTAATCATTTGAGAAACGATAAATATATAAGATGATAATTTAGCTTGGGCTTTGTTTTGTAGAGTTGAATATTTTAACCTATTAATAAATAAAGATATATTAGCTATTACATTTCATTAAAATACTATGAATGAGACAACAAACTTTTAAATGGATCATGTATACATATGTATTTTCTTTATGATCAACTAAATTTAAATTTATATTAGTATAGTTATGTAATGTTGTCTTAAGAAATAAATGTTATGATTCTTTTTTTTTTTGTAAGAGTAAATAGTTGTAAGTTGGCTTTAAGAAAATATGGGTATCTTATTTTAAGAAAATAGAGTAACTATTATGTTTTAAAAACTCAATAATATAAACTTTTCATTTCAATCCATATCAGGTACATGTAAATTTTACAAAAAAATAAAAAGTATTTTTTGAAGACAATGACTAAGGATCTAAAAGTAATATTTGAAATAAATAGTTAAGAAAATTAATGTTAAAAACATATATAAAAATAAGGATAAAAATACTAATTTAGTCCTAATTTTCATTCAGTTTTTTTCAATTTGGTCATAATATATTTTTTTGTTTGATTTAGTCCTAATTTTTGTCAATTTTGTTTAATTTATTTCTTTTTTATAATTTTTTCTAACTTTTGTAATTTTTTTTTAGTTTAAAAAAAAATGTCCACGTGTCTAGCCAGTATCGTGCCATTTGTTAGAGTTAGTACCACGTGTTAAGGTCAATTTTTTTATATTTAATTTGGTTCTGATATTGATATTCATTATTTTTGTTTTATTCATTCCCATCTTTTTTTTTAAATTGAGTCATTTTGTCCCTTCCCAAATTGAGACCAAATTTAATATTTATATATATGTTATACTGATATTTTTATTAAATATTTTTTGTTTAGGATTACATATAGTTTAAAATTAGAAAGAGGCAGACTTATTGTCTCCACCTACGAAGGCCATCAAACAACACATGAAAGGATATGTTATTGAAAATAGTTTTTTAACATAGGAAAAGGATATAAAAGGAATAATTTCATTAGCAATCCATAAACAAATCTATATCAATCAAACTTAATTATACACCAATTATGTATACCAAACATGGATGTAATACATTATAAATATTCAATGGTAAAATACAAAAGATGCCTTTTGGAAGACACAAATGAAATATGTCATACTAGAGACCCATGACTTAGATTTACAAGCAAATCTAAGTGTAAGGATGAAGGTAAGTTCAATACAACACAAGCCATGGATCTACACATGTCACTGTGTTCAAGAACTCATTCCTTAGTATCTTACCACATTATATCTTAGCTTATGTGACTTAGATTACAATGAAGCTAAAGTATCTCTATTACAACATAGGTATCAATACTCAATATTCATCAAATCAAACAATAATTAACATATCAACCTAGATATGTGACCATAACTTAACATAATTCTCATCAATCTTAACAATCATTTTCATATAGCATACAAATTTCATCAATCTAAATACACATTGTTATATAATATAGCTCAATTAACTAAAATCATAAATCAATCATACATATCAATTGATATTCAATTTGCATATATAAGAACAATCCCAATAAATGAGTTTATGATAAAAAAGAAAAAAAAATTAGCTTGAGCGAAAATTGGGTAGAAATTGGGTTGAGTCATAGAGTTATCTTCTCTTGGGTGAAAATAAGTTATTTTTAACTCAAGTTTTACTTGAGTGAAAATAGAACCGAGAGTAAGGGTTGAGTCTCTATTCTATTTTTGTTTGAGAGAAAATCCTTCGTTAAGAAAAAAGTTTTAGAGAAATTAGCCTTAACAACACAATTAAACCAGATTTCAAGAGCAATTCAAAAGGCATTTTAATAATATAACTTATAAATAATTAAAAGGATTAATCCAAAAATAACTTGCTCAAGCATCATTTACTAATTTAAAATATATTTTGGTATCTTAACTCAAAGTATGCATGCTTAAGTTCATATCAATTTCATAAACTATCATAAGGAAAGATATACAAATTTAGTCTACTAATATAAATCATATTCAAAACTCAATTCCTGAAAGTTTTATATCACACATAATATGGGCATCAGATCAACATAGCAATAAGAGTATCCAATTCGAAACATGTTAAAGAATCATTTGTTAGGAGAAACTCAATAATATTCAAGTTCAAGCATTCCAATTTCTTTTCAATCAGACACAATTATTGTATAGAAATGTTTTAGAGTAAATAGGAACTTACTCTATTTGAAAATATGATCAGGTAGAAATGTTTTCAAACTCTTCAACTATGATGAGGTGTGATAAGATTTTGAAAGTGATGGGATATAGAAGAAAAATGTAGAGAGAAGTTAGGAAAAAAAGATGACAAAAAGAAAAGAAAAAGTAAGAGAAAGAGAAAAGAAGAAAAGAAACCATTACTGGGTGGTTCAACATCACAAGTTTTATTATTTACATATTTTATTATATGATAAAATTTAAGATTTGATTTTATCATATTATATATTTTATTATGTATTTTATTATCATTGTAATGTTATATATATATATATATATATATATATATATATATATATATATATATATATATATATATATATATATGGAGAGAGAGGTTATGTTTGGGGGCAAATGATAAAGAACTTTGGTTGTATAATACAATTATTAACAAAAATATTTGTCACTAATTCAGCTATTACTGATAGTACATATGTCATCGGTAATTATAGAGGTATTTACTAAATTTATTTGTAATTTTTACAAACGAGCAATTATCGATGAAATTTATGTGGTCCGTATTCTATCGAAAAATATGTGTTATTGATGGATTTCACTTGTTATTGGCTGATACTTGATATTGGTAGTCGATAGTACTGAATTTTTTTTGTAATGCATGTTGTTCTAAGAAATATTTAATTCTCTTAAATGACTGACTTATTTAGCAAATTTGTCCATCATAATAACAACATATCATGCTCCTTTCTTAACTATGTTTGTAAAAAGTAATAAAGTTTTATGTCATGTTTAACATCATAACCTATAACAAAGTCATTCTTTTTGTTATAAAATTTATTGTGATGCTTATTTCTATATCAAATCAAATATTGTTATAATTCTTTTTCACAAAATTTTGTTTGATAAGTTTAGAATGTTTTGTAATAAAGTGATGTTGTCACTATAAGAAAATATTTTCTTTGTATAGCATAATATGCTGAGATATCACCTAGTGTAAAATTCATAATCAACAATGTTAATAAAATTTAGAAAAAAACCAAAAAAATAAAAATAAAAATTATCAAGCACCCTAGTATGAGGAAATTGGATCGAAGAGCATATGCAAAAACTCCATAAGCTTGCTTAAGTTTTTATTTTATATTAACTTGTTTCCTTTACATTTTTCTTTCTTTATTTTTTTTATTTGCATGAATGTTTATTTTTATGTTGTGTCATGAAACATTTTTTAATACATTTTTATTGCCTAAAATTTTTGGATTTTCATAAAGTAACACAACTTTGTAAAAAAAATAGAGAATGAAACTAATTACATAAAAAAATAAATAAACTTGACTTATTAAATGACTTTTGCATAACTTTCAAGTATCAACTAACTAAATATATGTTTTGGAGTTTAATATTCATTTACAATTGCATCCCAAATACGTTGGTCAATTGATTCAATGAAAACTTTCATTCAATTTTTCCAAAACTGGTAATTAACCCCACTAAACATAGGTGACCTATGTATAGAAGCACCTTATGCAAAATGAAGTTTTGTTTTCAACCATTTCAAAATAGTTTTAGGATCAAACTTGAATAACTTTCAAGAACCTTGCTCTAGGTACCAATTGTAGGTTTAGAAGATCTTTCTAAGCCAAATATGTCCAATTAAAACTTATGAAAACCTTTTAAAAACAAATTCAATTGACCAGTAAACCAGATATGTATTAATGCGGAATCACACTTTTCAGTCGATTAAAAACATAAACAACAAATTAATTTGTTCATACAATACGATTCAACAGATTAAAAGATAAAATCAATCAACTGATATTCTGGAAAATTATGCAGAAACGCAGAAAGCACCAAACTCACTCAAACAACATTCTTTTTCAAACAAGATAGTTCCAAATAATATATCTAACTTAGTTGTATTACTATATAATGTAAAAACACATGCACACCTTACATTGATTGATTTAATGAGTTTTCTTGAGATTTAAATGATGAAAAGATAAGGGAGAGAGGATCACACAATAATTTTTATATTGGTTCACTCAATACCTGAGCTACATTTAGTTTATCAGGACAACCTGAGCATGACCATGCACTATATCAAAATTTTTAGAAAATCCCTCAAAGATTACACTTTTGAATAAAGCAAAACACCAAGATTCTTAAATCTTACAAAAATCTTATCCCCTATACTGTAAGAATCCCACTTACATACTTGGAATCACATTAGGAACCACACAAAAGCATAAGAACAACCAAACCTAATGGAGGCTCTCCTTAGCCAACCAAACATGTGTTCTTATAGCTTCAAGCAAGCAAAACTTTGCTCAAAGATCTCAAGATATTTAATCAACAGTTGCACACCATGTACTCCAGAGAGAGAGCTTTTCCAAACCCGTGTCACCGTTTTCGTGCTAAAAAATCTCAAGTGTTACTCAACTCTCTAAAAACCAACTTATGTAGCTTGGTCATATGTAAATTCAACAAGTTCATTCGTCCGTACAATCTACTAATTTCACTTGACTTAAGTGAAATCAATCGATTTAATAACAATTTAATTGATTAAATACATTCACATCAAAACTATATGCAACAAGCCTTTGAACCTATTAAAACCCTTTTTAATAGATTGAAAAGGGCACACATAAGACAAAATACAACTATCATATGTCATATAGTCTACAAATACAATACAATCATCAAGTTTCTTGATCTTTACGTCATTTCCAGATTCAACAAACTAGAAGCTTGATCAACAACAAATCTCCATCAATTTTTCATCAACCACACATGATCATATGCACTTGCTTCATCAAATCCATGCTCCAAGACCACTTGTGCTAAAATGATAAACCCAGAACCTTTTATTCATCCTAAGGACGAACTGCTTTAATACCATTAATGTAATATCCCATCTTAGTAATATAAAACTAATAAAATAAGATATTTCATAATAAAAGTCAAAGGCAAATTTTACGAAATAAAAAGTATATTAATATAGTCCTTTAAGAGTTCAAACTAAAAAAATAATGCCATTTATACAACACCACCAAAACTTTAAAGGTATCCCTATTGATGAACTTTTATTTAACAGTCTTGTTTACAGCAAGTGTACTATTGCATTGTAGTATAAAGTCATCTCCATAGGGATTTGCAAAGGTTTAACAACAATTAGATCATAACTATTTTACTTTTAAGATTTAAGTTTTAACGTGAGATTTTATGCGTTAAATATTGAATTAGAGAACAAGGTTGATTTCCCTTGCCTTTCCTTTCTCATCAAATTACAATTTCCCTCTTTTCTATCTTGAACTATTCAAGACCATTGCTCTCGAAACACTCTCTTTGGTAGATCTAGATGAATCTCTGCTATCTAGAACCTAGGGAAATTAAGCCCAAGGTGATCTCTAAACTCTTGGCAACCTAAACCCCCTGCATTACTCTCGAGCCTTTCCCCCTTTTCCAGCATCCCCTCTAGACACTTAATTCAGCACCAATATAGGATTGGCAAGCTTGTTGGACCATAATTTAAACTAATTTCTCAACTTAGCTTAAATCAATTAAATGATCACAATGTAATTAAACAACTTGCAACATCTCTTCTCCCCTATACAAATGATTTATGAAAATTTTAGGAAGAAAGAGTGCAAGAGAGACCTATTCTCTACATAATTGCTTGCCTGTAGCAGAAGGGGGGTCACTATTTTATAGCCTGGTATAGGCGGTGCTCAACCAATTTTCCCAGACTCAACCACACAATCTTCATGTCCTGGATTCCTTTTTTGTTTGAGGTCAGCCCAAGTTTAGCTAGTATGGAGATGCTTCTGTCATTAAGTTTATTGAGTTCTTTTTACTTTTGGTCCTCTTTCAAGTTTGAGGCTTAGTAGCATTCCTTGGTCTTAGCAGTAGGATTTCTGATTGTGTTCTGTATCTTCAACTATTATGGCGGAGCTGGGTTGGTGTGGCTCAACCACTTGATACCTTTTTCCTCTATGTTTCTATAAAAGAGTGACATGTGAGTTAAGATTCTCATTTATTATCCAAAAAGTGTGGAGGCATGATGTTTGAAAAAAAGAAGGCATGTTTTGTTTTCTTGAGAAAAGTGCCTTTTCACCTAAGATAAGTGTCTAATTTGTTATGCAAATGGATGTTATGCAGACACTTATCTCCTATATTGAACGTACAACCACTCATATATCTACTACAATCTCACAACTCTAATTACAAACGTCTCATCCCTTAGAGATGTCTTTAAACCTGCATCTTCATCTGCTCCCACAAAATGGTGATCATCGTAAAAGAAGAAAATAACATAAGACCACATAATGCAAGGGTAAGCTAGTATACAAAAGAGTTATCCTAAGAACATTAAAACATATCAATTATAAGCCATACATAGACAAACTTCCATAATTCACATAATTGCACACAAACAGTTGACAATAAACTCAATTATCCAGATACATGCATTTGGAATTGAAATCACTAGAGACTTGCACTTGTTTTGGGTTCTACTACTTTGCAGAGTCATTGCAAATGTGTTTCACCCTACCACACACAAGGTTAATCCATGATCATCTAAGGTCATTATCCTGCCTTAGACTAGAACCTCCTACTACTTTCACCACATGAACCATTATACTCTATTTGAGTGTGAATGATCATTAGATTTTCAGGATGTCACCTTATACTTGAATCCATAGTCCAATGCATACATTAAAATAACACTACCATAAAATCTCCCAATGAGACCCATGGAATTACGTCAAACACATACAATGCTCGTGTGTGTGTGTGTGTGTGTATATATATATATATATATATATATATATATATATATATATATATATATATATATATATATATATATATATATTCAAAAACCCATTATCATCATAGTTCCACAATAATACTTTCATAATAAAATTCATCCTTAATCATATTTTCATATTCACATATCAATAATTCCATCTCAAAATCCATATATCAAACGATCACATATTTTCCAACAACATACCAAGTCAAGTATCAAAAATACCATATCATTCATGCATAGCTTTATACATCATATTTTTTAAATTAACTCAGTCAATCACAGTTTGAAAATAAGGAATTAAAATTCTACAGCATTCTCGCTAGAGCTAGAAATTCTCACTTGAGCGATAGGGGCTCTCGCTTAAGCGACAAGGACTCTCGCTTATGCTAAAATTCGTACAGAGAGCAAAGTGAATTCTGGCTAGTTTTGCTTGAACTAGATTTCTCTCGCTTGAGTGATAAGGGCTCTCGTGTAAGCTAAAGATTCTCACTTAAGGCCAAGATTAAAACAACAAAACCCCAAAGACAATTTTGAGCACCAAAATCTCAAATCAACCTCGAGAAGCCAAAGCGAAGGAATCACAAAGAAGAATGAAGCTCTGATTAGAATTCAAGAAGAAACAAAAATCCCAAACTAAAAGAAGAAGAAGAAGAATGTTAGATTTTTAGCTGACACGAAGAAAGAAATTTTCACGTGGATTCGAAGAAGACTCTTTTACAAACCCAAAAATTGTCTCTGATTCAAGAAAGGATGAAAATTCAGATGAGAGAGAAGTAGAACAGGGTTGGGTTGAAATGGAAAAATAAATTGGAGTAGAGAGAAAAGAGAGAGGATGCGTTTTTAGAAACTAAATAGTTGAGATTGTGTTTTAAAAGAATGAGTTTTTATCATTTAAGATTTTATTTTTTGTTTTTATCAAATCATATTATTTTATTATTTTATTTTCATTTAAGATTTTATTCAAATTCACTTTAATTTTCTCTTTTCACAGTGACGTGTGTTAGAAGTGGGCTTTAAGCCTAACTCAACCCCACAAAATCGGCTTGTAAGGTGAGGTTTGCACCTCACTTATATATTGTGAATTGGCTTTATCTCTAGTCGATGTGGGACTTCCAACACCCCCCCTCGTATATTCATCTCGTGCGTAGGATAAGAAATTAGTGGGTGGTCCGTTAGCGGTCTGATATCGGGTGGAATATCCAAGAAAGTTCTCTAGGATAGGCTTTAACTTGGCTCTGATACCATGTTAGAAGTGGGCTTTAAGCCTAACTTAACCCCACAAAACCGGTTTGTAAGGTGAGGTTTGCACCTCACTTATATATTGTGAATTGGCCTTATCTCTAGTCGATGTGAGACTTCCAACGTGTAACCACTGGTTTATAAAAATGGTAGCAGCATAATAGTATTGATCCATGTTTTTATATATGTATTTGTGTTTTGTGTCGATGCCATTCGTGGTGAATAATACTGCTATTTTAAAAGATGAGGATACTTATTTATTTTCTAAACTAAGAAAACCATTATAAATGAATGAAAATTATTTTAAAATTATTTATAAAATTAATGAATATAAAAATATTAATTTTTGGTTATACAAAATTAGTAAAAATAATTTAACATTGTTCACGGCTTAATTATAATCAAAATAATTGATTACATTTTATTTTTAAAAATTTTTATTTTAAATTTAAATGGTTGTTATTTTATCAAAATGAAAAAATTATTGTTGATAATTTTAAATAGTAAATAATGAATATATTATTTTAAGAAGTAAATTAGTTCATACTAAATTTTAATTTACACCTCAATAATATATATCTACTATTAAGAATAAGAAAAAAACTTTTTTTTTACGTCATAGTATTTAATGATATTTAACTACTCTGCAATATCAACCTATTCATTAATACAGCCTGAAAATAAAATAGTCTTCTATTAAATATTTATGTTAACCGAAGTATTATTGACTTTCTAAAACCTTTTGACTTTGATAGACATGAGTATTTAACATTTCCGAAAAATACCTTAATGCCATGTTTGAATGAAATAATTTCATAGAGTAATTTATTTATTTGAAAAATTTGAAATTTTTTCAAGAAAAATAACATGTTTAGATAAGAAAATTTAAATTGAAGAATTTTAAGAAGGTATTTCAAATAACTAAAATATTAGAATTTGGACTTCACCAAAGAAAAAAGAAATTGAAATTTCTCAAGTTGTGGAATTGATTATTGCCTAGGACAAAAAGAGTCTGCAGATACAAAAAGTCGGGTTGGGTCGGGTAGAATGTTGAGATGACTCAGTTTGGACCAAAGGTCGAGTTGAGCTCGCCCGCCCGAGTTGAAGGATGAGCTGAAGAATGAACTAGAGGTTAAGCTGAGCTGGGGCAAAAGTTGAGTTGAGCCGACCTAAGCCGAAAGTTGAGTCGAGTCAACCTTGGCCGGCCTTGGTCGAAGGTCGATACGAGATGGCTCTAAGTCAAGTTGACTTCGGATAAAGGTCGAGCTGGGTCGGGATTGGTCAAATGTCGAGTCGAGTTGACCCTAATCGAAGGTTGAAACGAGTCGATCCAGACCAAAGATTTAGTTGAGTTAGCTCGGGCCAAAGTTCGAGCTTAGTTAGCTCGGGATGAAGGTCGAGTTGAGTTTGCCTAAACATAACTTTTAAACAAATATATTCTAGTTGAGGTTGAGTTAAGTCAACTCGGGCTAAATTAGTTTGAATTGGCTAAGGTCGAATCAATTTAAATTGTACCGAGGTTGAAAATCGACTTAGATTGTACCAACTAAGGTCGAACTAAGTTAAGTTATATTCAAGGTTGAAATTGAGTTTACAATAAAATAGAAATTAAATTATTTTATCTAAACAAAATAATTAAAATATAAGATATTTCAATTACTTTATTCAAGTAATTATTTAAATAATGGAAAGAACTCAATTATAAATAATTTAATTACTAATTATTTCAATTTCTAAATTATTGAAATCCTTCGTCCAAGTAAATGTTAAAAGCATATTAAAATGTATAGTTTGGATAATAAGTATGATTAAGACACGAGATGAAATATAGTTTGACATGTCAATATCATAAATTACTTTTTAGAAAGTTAAGACACAAAAAGTGTGGATCGAGAATTATGAAAATGAGTGTAAGAAAAGACATCGAGTAAAACAACTTTTTTATGCATTAATATGTTTAATGTTTAAAGCTACTAATAAATGATAAAGATACACTAAATTACTTTATGTAAGTTAATAAAATTCATTAAACGCCATTTAATGTTTCGTGATGATCATCTTTTATCCGATCAAATTTCTCTCCATTAAAAAATATTTATTTTTCAAGAGAATGCTAACCATAACAATAAAGACACCCTTTAAGGGGGGTAACTAATAAATAATGAATGTTGTAAGAGTTTATAATTAATCATAATATGAAATAAATTATGACCCTATTATTAGTAATTTTTACTTAATTTAGAAGACAAAAATATTTATAAATATAATATATATATATATATATATATATATATATATATATATATATATATATATATATAATTGGTAATTTATTTGATACAAAAAAATGTTAAAAAAAAAATTAAACAATAAAATAATTATATTTTAATGTTAATAAAAATTAAAATATAATTAAACGTAAACAAAAGTAATTAAGAGAAAATAATTGTTTGTTTTTTAACCTTTTTTTAGTGGATAACAAATAAAGTATCAATTACAGTGGTATAATAATTATGAACAATTTTATCCTCTAAATATTGTATTAATAATTATTAGAAAGTTAAAATTCATTTAATATCGTAATTAACTATTAATTTTTACAAAATTCAATGTTAATTAATTACACCATAAACAATACCTTATAGTACTGATTAACAACATCCATACTTTTAATTTCTAAAAGAGAACTAGTAATCCTTCTTTGAAACTAAATCTTTATTAAAATGTGCCATATTTTATTTTTGAGTGATATGCTACAAGATTACGCTTGATCTTGGCATTAGTATGTTTAAGATGGTTTGCTTTGTATTACTCTCTTATTTATTTGGGAGAGGGTACACATTTGAAAATATTTAAAGAATATATACTTGGAAAGTCTTATACAGAAGAATATTTATTTAGACGCTTAGAAACTGTAAAAATAGCAATTCGTTTTGTAATATTATGAGATAACCATATCTATTTCAATATCTAGTAACAGATGCAACAAATTCATTACTTTAGATTTAATATTTAGAAACATATAGCTGTAAAAAAATCGATAAAATGTAGTGAAATACAATTAAATATTTAAAAATAGTTAGAAACTATTAAGATCAGTAAAATGTTATGGAATGAAAATAAAGATGGGAGACTAGTTTAGAATTCTAAAGCTAAAAATATATTAAAGAAAGGAAATAAAATAAAATTTCATAATTTTTAATTTAAATATTAAAAGACGTATTTATGCCAACTCTTTTTTATTTTCTTTTTTTCATGAAAAAAAAGTGAAAATATAATGAAATATTTTCTTTAGTGAAGATATAATAACTGAGTTTTCACATCACACTATAAAGAAAGTGCTTAATTTCTTATCTCCTGTCCTTTTTTTTTTTTGGAAAACAATTACTTTTGGTGGTCCTCTAATAATGTCATTACTTTTTTATTAATATATGTTCAGTAACAAAGTTGTTCTTTAAACACCGGCCTAACTCCTCCGTATCACTAGACATAAATGTTGAAGTATGCAATCTTGAAGTTGACAATACAATTTTTTTGACATGTATTGAGTGAGTTATTTGTTCATGGTTGAGCTCGTAAAAAGCGGTCCCAGGAACTGGGCAAGCCAAGGCAGGCTAAGCGAATATGAAATATTGAAAACTAGAGAGCAAAGTGTGCTTGCCTCACCGACCGAGAGAGTCTCGTTGACTTTTTTATTTTTTATTTTTTTTCTTCAGAATTTAGTCCCAATATTTTTCATTGGGTGGGCTTGTAAGCGATAAGGTTTTAAGCAAAGTCAGAGAGCATTAGGATAATTTTCTTGTTGGACAAATACTATGATTGTTGGGCAAGTATTCTCTTACGGGACACTTGCTCAGTAAGACATGAATTCGCTAAGTGAAAATGTACTGCTATGCAATGGTATAAGTAGCTTAAATATGATAGATTTTGTTATGATTTGATGTGAACTATGTCAAATTTGATTGTAGTTATTCAAGAGGAGAAATAGTATATGTGTGGTGATTTATGAAGTGTATTGGTGATAGACACTCATATTAGATTATTCTAACTCTAGTAAGTATTAGACTCACATAAAAAAAGATATTTAGTTGTGTGAGTCGAAGGAAGATTTTATATCAATATTTGATAAGAGAATGAATGTATCTGATAAGAATTTATCTTGTCATACATTATCTCATAGTCTACTTAATACACCAATTCTTCAAAAATTATCTTAGAGGTTTTGATTTTGAAATATTCTAAATGTGATGTGAGATTTGTGAAGTGATGTATGCATTTTATAGAGTTAATGTTTAAATCTTGTAGTATGATTTTAATTTATTCTAGTTTACTACCCTGTGTTCTTCTCTGTGGTGTTTGCTATCTACCTAGCATGACCGTGAACTTAACAAGAGCAAAAGATAATATAGATTTTGAAGAGGAGCAACTCTGAGACGGCCATGGAATGGTAGATGATGGATAGTTTTATAGATATAGACACTAGTATGATGTTGTAGTCTATTCCTCTTTTCATTTGAAATACAACTAATATGTTTTTATGTTGAGGACTATACAGGATGTTATAAACTCTATATCATACTTGTTTGTCCACGAGATATAATTACGTAATATGTTTGATTGGGTCGTTATATCTTTCATGTGCATATTAATTTTAATCTAATATGTTGAATAGATGTTTATAAATATAAATAAAAAAATGTTCATTTTTATTGTGTTTATTTCATTACTATAACTATATACTTTATCTTTTATGGACACAACAAAAGTATAAAAAAGTATGTATAATACTTTTGTTTATTATAAGATGATGGATGGAGATTTCAAAGGATATTATTATAAACAATATTAGATTCAAAAGTTGAAGGTAAATATTAAGTACTGAATTTAAGATGAAAAATATGTAAGTTGTTTGGTGTAATTTTGGGTATAGAGATAAACATATTTATTGTTTGGTGTAATTTTGGGTATAGAGATAAACATATTTTTCTTAAAAGGGTCTCGTTTTATGTCAAACTTTCATATTTAAAAGACCATGGACCGTTTTGGTATAAGTGTGTCTAGTGTATTGTTAGTCATTTACCATCGTCTATTCATATGTTTGTAATCAATATTGTTTTATCAAAGCTATAAAACAAAACTTCAATGACTCGATTTTCTTATAGTAGTCTATAGAGGAGGCTAATGTATATGACAATATGTATTATGTGATGAGACCTTTTTCGAATAGTCATTCTATGGTTGATCCTAATAAAGAGTAACTTACACTAAAACATATATTGAGGTATATGAAGATTATGTTCGACTTAAGTCTCATCTATAAGGGTGACACTCCATGTAATCTTGTTAAATATTAAACATATATTGATCAATTAGATGACCTTTTACTAGACATGCTTTCTATAACACCCCATTTAATTAATAACGCTAATTAAAGGAAATGTCACAGAGAATAATATAAGAAGTAAGATCAATGGAGTAAAACATCACTCCTACAGATATCCAAAGTACTTAGAGGACAATACTCGAGGCACATCACGATGCCGATACAAAACAAGGTAAAAGGTCTAAAGTATTCAAAATATGATGCCAAATAATTCAATACATGGGGCAACACCCCAACAGAAGACATAACCAGCAGAGCCCAAATCCAGATGACTAAGCAATGGAACCTCTATCACCCTGATGACCACGGGGAGCCCTCGCATCTGCTTACATCAATAAATTGATGATCATCGCAAAAGGAGAAAATCACACACATAACAATCAAACAAGCGAAAGGGTAAGCTAGAGCAGAAAAATGTTTTATCATACGGTTACATACAATTTTATAGTTCAAGATGCATACGTCAACCAATCATGTTATGACTTGCACACGATACACTAAGACTCAGACACGACTCATCCGGATACATATAATTTAGTCGGATTCAACGGATGTGTGCACTTGTGGTGGCCTTTACTGCTCTACCGAGCTAAATGTTACTGTGTTTCTTTCCCCCACACATAAGGTTAGCCCTTAATGGGTTCACGGCCTCCTGCTACTCTCACCACTCGAGTCTGTACACTCTACGTGAGACTAACTGACTCTTTAGAGTGTCAGGATGCAATCCTTACCTTGAATCCTTACTTAATTATATAAATGGGGCACCACCATGAACTCCCACTGATAGGGGTCATGGAATTACGTCCTGACCAACTGAGGCGCCAACATGAGGTCTCACCTAGAGGCTCATGGAATTATGCCCTAACCAATGAGGCACCACCACGAAACTATCGTGGAACTACGTCCTATGAAGACTACGACAAACTTATCCAAGAAAGGCCTTAAAATCATGTTCATGTAGTCCATAAACACAGCTGAAGCATTGGTCACACCAAAAGTCATAACTACGTACTCGTAGTGTCCATATCGGGACCTGAAGGCTGTCTTCTGTACATTGTCTGCCTTCACTAAAGTCTGATGGTATCCCGACCACAAATCAATCTTTGAGAACACCGATGACCCATGCAACTGATCCATCAAGTCGTCAATCCTCAAGAGGGGGTAGTTGTTCTTGATGGTCATCTTATTTAACTTTCTATAGTCTACACACAGACGTGAACTTCCATCATTTTTCTTCCCAACAACACAGGTGCTCCCCAAGGTGAAGTACTAGGCCTTATGAACTGTTTCCCAATAGCTCCTGTATTTGACTATTGAGCTCTACCAATTCCGCCGGAGCCATACGGTATGGAGCCATCGACACTGGACTGGTTCTTGGCACCAGGTCAATAGAGAACTCCACCTCTCTATTGGGAGGCAACCCTGACACTTCCTCCGGGAACACATCTCCAAACTTGTGCACCATAAGTATAACCGACGTCTTTTCCTCCTCATCCACCTCTAGATGGGTGAATATAATGAAGCACTACGCGCTGCCTTGAATCTCCTTCATCACGCCTTGAGACAATACAAACTCAGGCTCCTCTGAGTTGGAGAACAACACCCTATTCTCTCGACAATCTATAAGAATGTGATTGGTAGAGAGCCAATCCATCCCCAAGATCACCTCCAACTCTTGTAAAGGTAAGCAGATCAGATTCACTTTATACTTGCGCCTCTCTACCTCTATTGGACATCTAACACACAATGACGATGTCCTGACCAAACCCGATGTCGTAGTAGATACCACAAGCTCACACTACAGCTCACACACTGGCAGACCCAATCATTTTACATAAGCATCTAACACAAAAGAGTGTGTCACTCCAGAGTCATACAACATACAACATTTCATCCCAACAATCACACAACAATCCATAATAAGGTTACCTGAGCTTGCAGCCTCTACTCCTATCATGGCGTAAACGTGACCTGTCGCTTGAGGCCTATTGCCTCTGTTCCTATGAACGGGAGGTCGTGTCACTGCCCTAGCAAGGGAGGGATAATCCTTGCCGAAATGGCCTTCCTTGCCACAATGGTTACATCTGGGGTAACCTTCCATATGTGGGCAAACACTCCTCAAATGAGGGCCTTCACACCTGAAACACTGGACCCTACCCTGTTGTGATGGAAAACTCCTAGGCCCTTGAGACTGATGATGAGGTCTATCATACGATTTCCTCCTCTCCTCATGTCTCGGTTTGGACCCATATGGTCCACCAATCTTCTGGTTGAGCCTCTACCTCGCCCTTCATCTTCTCCATAACTTTGGCCTTCTTCACCAAGGCAGCAAAATCCTTGATGGACAGTGGGGCAACCATCCGACGGATGTCTCCCCTAAGGCTGTTCTCGAACTTACGACATCTCCATTCTTCATCGAGTGGCAAAGTGTAGAAGCAGCTGAGATGCTTAAACTTCTCAGCATACTCTGCAACTGACTTACTCTCCAAAGTCAACTGGAGGAATTCCACTTCCTTAGCATACCTCATGCTATCGGGGAAGTACTCGAAGAGGAACTTCCCGCTGAAGTCCTCCCAAGTAACTGGTTCCTCCCTTTCTTCCATAATGGATTTCATGTTGATCCACCAATGCTTTGCCTCACCGGTGAGCATGTACACCACAAATGCCAAATAGTTCTCCATCGGGCACGACTTCACATTAAAGATCCTCTTCATATCCTTCAGCCATTGGTCTACAACATCAGGACTAGTCTTTCCGTTGAATTTTACCGGGTGATGCTTCAAGAAGTCTTCCAAACTCCACTCTTTGACTGGAGGTCGTGGCTCGAGACAAAAGACATGGGCAACTATCCTGTTCTCCTCCAATTGGCGGAGGGCCTCCATATGCTTGTTGTGGGCATCCTCAGCAACTACCCTAGCAGCCTCTATCTATTGCATCACCAGTTGTTGCTGTTCCAATGATGCTGCCTGTCGCTGCATCGATGCTTCATGTTGTTGCATCATGGTAGTACTCTGCTGAGTCATGGCTGCCACCATTTCTTCTATCGTCCTGGCGATATGTGGTACATCACCCTGAGAAGATTGAGGAGTTTTACGCGTACGTGCCATAATCGCTGACACATAGGAAAACCATTATTTAGACTTAATAAGACATGAACTTAACTGCTCTACCAAGCTGCTCTACTGAGCTAATTATTATAGTGTTTCATCCCCCCACACACAAGGTTAGCCCTTAAAGTGTTTCAGGCCTCCTAATACTCTCACCACTCGAGTCAATATGCTCTATGTAAGACTAACTAACTCTTTAGAGTGTCAGGATGCAATCCTTACCTTGAATCCTTACTAAATTATATAAATGAGGCACCACCATGAACTCCCACTAACAGGGGTCATGGAATTACGTCCTGACCAACTATGGCACCACCATGAGATCTCACCTAGAGATTCATGGAATTATGTCCTAACTAATGATGCACCACCACGAAACTATCATGAAATTACGTCTTAACCAAATCAAAACCATGTTTTCATCCATCAATATAACATTATTGCTCATACCAAATCCATGACCACATATATAACCAACCATTCATTTATATTCCATACTGAGATCATGCCAAACTCATCATTCACCACTTATAAATCATCTTTACTCATGCATATTCACACACTTCATGCTTTAACATAGTGATTCAATCAATCAGGTGCCAAACATCCAAGAACAGAGAACTAACAAAACAAGAATGCATTCTTGCCCAACTCCTCGCTCAGGTAGAAAGGTCTCGCTCAGGAGAGAGGGTTTCTCGCTCGAGCGAGCTCCTTTCGCCTAGGTGAGAGCTCGAGAAGTGAGGAACAATGGCTTGCACGTTCTCTCGCTTAGTCGAGACCTCCTCACCTGAGCGAGATAGACTCTCGCTCAAAACAGAGCTCGTCGCCTGAGCGACAACTTGCGCAAACAACCTGGGCAAGTTGCTGCTAATCTCACCTAGGCGAGATACGCTCGCTTGGGCGAGAAAACCAGAACCCTCCACTGTTCACACAAGCTGTAAGACCCGTAGAATTTAATTAATTAAATAAATAATTAATTAATAAATGGGGGTGGGGAAATGATTATGACATTAAATTATGGTTGATATGATGTGGAAAAGTACTAGCTCAAGTGGTTAAGAGTACTTTGATTGTGTGAGAGGACTTGGGTTCGAGTCCTATGTATGCTAACTTTTGTGGTTGTTTTATTATTTAAATATATGTAATCATGTCCTGGTATGATATGATGTCTGAATTGGATTTGTTAAGCATGAAACATGATTGGTTGAATTGGTTGTGCAATTGTTTGGTGAATGAATGGGTATGGGTTCAAACCTTGGAGAACAAAACTAAAAACTTTATTTTTGGCATTTTTGGCATTTTGGCTTTGAATTGAATATGAAAGGTTGGAAAAAACCCTAGATAGTTGAGAGGTAGCCTTGGGTAGTTGAAAAACAGATCCTAAAGGTAAATTTAATGGTAATTAATAGTACCATTAGGTAAATTTTCGTGTTGGATAATTAAACTCTACTAAAAGCCAAGTTTAAAAGGGTAAAAAGTGGTCATAGGGAAGGTTTTGGCAAGCTGGAATAGCAACCTAAATTAGAGCACGAAAATCAGAGAGATTGGTGAGGTTTGAGTGAGATTCTGGTGAGGATTGAGGGAGCATATCAAGAAGGGGGAAACGTGGTGATCATTAGAGTCCTTCAAAGCAAACCAAATTTTAGCAAAAGGATCCAGGTTAGGGGAGCTGAACTCCGTTTATTTTTGTGCTTATATTAAACTCCATGAATGATATGATGATGTGAATGCATGAATCTCATTTTGATTATGAAATTTTGATTTCTGGAAATTTTTCAGAAACCGCCTGACGGGCCACACATAGCCGCCAGGCGGCTCATGCCTATTATATGAGTTTTGGGGTGTTTCTAAGGGCAGGGCCTGGCGGTGAAACCCTGTACCGCCAGGCGACGCAAATGGATGGCTAAATTCTGGGCTTATTTCATGATCTGCCTGGCGGTGATTAATTTCCGCTAGGCAACGCAAGTCTGTTGACGCGATTTTTGATTCTATGCTTCCTGGGATGATTCTAATCAGGGGAAAATTTGGAGATTTGTGGTTATAACATAATTGAGGTGGTATTTTGATGATTTTCGGCTTGAGTGATCTGCATAAGTAATGGAACAGTGTTAGGGTTGGAAGGAAAGGAGACCTTGTTATTAGACCAATTGACGTTGAAATTGTAAGGGAGAAAGTGGTAAAGATTGAGGGGGGAACTACACATGAGTCTACCTGCGAGTGAGTGAGAGTGTGAACTCAGAGAATATTTGACAGGAAACACAGCAAGAGAATGGGAGAAAATGTGATAGGCTGTAACAGAACCTGGAATTTCCCAAGTCTGATGTACCACCTGGCGGGCTAGAGGATACCGCTAGGTGGCAGCGTGGAAATCAGGGGCATGTGGGAGAGTTTGGAGTGCGTTAAGTTGGGTTAGATGCGATGATAATCTGGTCATGAAATAATAAAGGGTAATTCAATGAAAAGGCTTCTCTTTGATATATTTTGAGTGGGATAACACGTTGTGAACGATAAAGAATGGAAAATCACGAGTGGGTCGTGAGGTTTGAAAATAGGTTTTAATTCGGAATGAAGTATAAAGCACAACTAAGGTTGGATGGGTATCGAACATAAACCAGTTAGAGTCTAAGATAGTAGATTGAGATGATTAATCACATGCATAACATGACCAATAGTATATTATGAGGAACAATTTCTGTTTTGTGTGGGTAGGAGTGGATTAAATATGATGATAACAGGTAATATTGACCTTAATCTTAAGCTTCGGTGTGGAGTAAGGGATGGCGAGGTCCGTGGAAGGGAATGAAGGATCATTATAGGTATTAAACCAGAAACAAGCTGTTCTGGTATAGCGCTTGGCGGGAGGGAACGACTCCGCCAGGCGGTAGAGAGGAAATCAGAGAGAACCTGATAGTGCAGCGCCTGGCGGTCGGGTCTGTGGCTCCAGGCGATATTTGTGTAAACAGTGAGCCACTGTTACGTAGGCGCCTGACGGTGAGAGTAATACCGCCAGGTGATACCTGTAGCGACGGGAGTTTTTGAGGCGTTGTGCGCTTGGCGGTACGCGACACACGTCAAGCGGTCTAGGAGCTGGCAGCGCCTGGTGGCACGTGTCCCCTACCAGGCGATTTGTACTGTTGCAGCTTGGAGTTGTGGTTTTGTACTTGTGATCTACAACGCGACTAGTGGTGCTTTAAAGGTGGGATTGCTGATGTTCCTTGAGTTGTGGCTCAGAACGTATCCCTTAAGTTGTAGCTCGGGATAGGGGTTAAGCACGTGGTATTCCTTGAGTTGTGGCTCGGAATAGCATCTCTTGAGTTGTGGCTCGGGATGACGGATGAACACGAGGAACCCTTGAGTTGTGGCTTGGGTTGGCGAGTGTTGCCGGTACGAGTGTGCTGGTTGTGGCCAGTACGGATGGGTCCAGATAGATTGTCCTCCTTAGTTGTTGGCTGACGAGTTAGGTAGTCTTGGGACAATACGGACTATGTTCATATATGGAAACTCTACCAGGCGTTACAGTGTATGATCCGTAGCATGTTTTCCGGCACGTGCTCTATCGGTTGTGGCCGATAGGTATGGCAGCAAGTCACCTTGAAGTAATCATTTCGACGGAGTAGAACACGAATGTTCTGATTGGGGGTCAGATGGTAGGAGTCAAAGTATAAAACATGTGGGATGTTAAGTTATGTACCGTGATATGTGTGTATGTAGATATATATTTATGTGAACATTATATATATGATTTATCTGTTAAGCTCACCCTATCTGTGTGTGTTTGATAATGATCGTGTACGCGGTACACGGGAGCAAATGTTGTTGATACAGGTGGCTCAGGTGACGCTTAGTCGCGGAGAGGGGTTCGACTTAGGGAATTCTTATGTTTTCTTTATTGCTTTTGGAAACAGTTGTAAACCCTGATGGGTGATTTTATAACATTGTTCTTTTGGTTCTATAACGGATGGTTATGAATGTTATTTGCTTATTTAATGAATTTTAAATTTTCCCGCGTTTTGGGAAAATGAGGTATTATTAAATGCGCTGATTATTTTATTTTCTTTATTTTATTTATAAATCCGTAATATCCTAACGGGATGTTACACACGCCAACACCAATAATCAACCATAGCAAAGCACATATCACGTTCATAACTTTTTACATACCACCCAAACATCGAAAATACGAAACAGACCCAAAAATAGGTAAAGATCGATTTAAACTAAGAAAACCTAGCTTCCCTTACCTAGAAAGAGCTAGTAAAAAGAGTTTGACACCAAACAGCGGAGCATATCAGCTCTAGGGACAAGTCAGTGAGCTGGAAATTAGTGGAACATAGAGGGAACAAGGTCAAATAGAGAAACCTTAGTTGGAACCCAGACCACAGAGCTAGAACAGTGGGAACATTAGTTAGGAGGTTAACTTACATGGAATAAACAGAGTTCTTCTAGCTTAACGGAAAGCGGAAGCAAAACCCTAACGGAGCCTTTGTGGAGAAAAGGGAGAGTGTGAGAGTACTATTTTTGTAAGAATGATAGAAGCGAGAGGGGTTTGGCTGTCTTAGGGACCTTGGACACCCTATGGGCCAGCGCTTAGGCCCATTAGATTTTGGCGCAACCTTTAAATATTGGTGCTGAAATAAGAGGGCCTTACATTCCGTTCAACGAGTTGTCAGAAAAATCCAGATATGCTAAATTAGAAAGTCTACTGGTTTTATCAGGTATTTCCCCAACCAATTTATTCTCCGCAAGGATTAAATCACTAAGCTGAGTGAGCCCAAACAACAATGATGGCAATCAGCCCACTATGTATGATTCAATACATTAGAATTTAACATGTTTGCTTTGTGGATGAGGTCGGTTGGTATAAGGTGAACCCATTTCAATATATAGTTGTGTCACGCCTCATCCTGGATTTAAGTGCAAACCAAGGTGGGCAATTTTGCTAACCTACGTTAAATGATTTGAACAAAATCTTTCCCATTGTTCACTTGGCTTATAAGTATCCCGTTGATAGCATAATAAAGTTAACTCACACCAAGTACTAAGGAATTATATTTATAAATTTTGCAGATTGTGCCATACGTATTGCATAATAAAAACTTCCAGTTTAAGTGCAAGGCGTGTTAACGTAAGTGCAAACCTGCACTTTTCTGCATTACATTGTTTTCCCTCACCCTTATGAAAGTAGTAGCCCCTTATGTTTTGAAAATTTAACATGTTTGCTTTGTGGATGAGGTGGATTGGTATAAGGTGAACCCATTTCAATAGATGGTTGTGTCACTCCTAATCCTATATTTAAGTTCAAACCAAGGCGTGCAGTTATGCTAACCTACGTTAAATGATTTGAACAAAATCTTTCCCATTCTTTACGTGGCTTATAAGTATCTTGTTGGTGGCATAATAAAGTTAACTCACACCAAGTACTAAGGAATTATATTTATAAATTTTGCAGATTGTGCCATACGTATTGCATAATATAAACTTTCAATTTAAGTGCAAAGTCGTGTTAGAGTAAGTGCGAACCTACACTTTTCTGCATTACATTGTTTTCCCTCACCCTTATGAAAGTAGTAGTCCTAAAGTTTTGAATATTTAACATGTTTGCTTTGTGGATGAGGTGGGTTGGTATAAGGTGAACCCATTTCAATAGATGATTGTGTCACTCCTCATCCTGGATTTAAGTACAAATCAAAGCGTGCAATTCTGCTAACCTACGTTAAATGATTTGAACAAAATCTTTCCCATTTTTCACTTGCCTTATCAGTATCCCGTTGGTGGCGTGAGTAATTTATACACTTCATTAATAAAGTTAACTCACACCAAGTACTAAGGAATTATATTTATAAATTTTTCAGATTGTGCCATACATATTGCATATTAAAAACTTCTAGTTTAAGTGCAAAGTCATGTTAGCGTAAATGCGAACCTGCACTTTTCTGCATTACATTGTTTTCCCTCACCCTTATGAAAGTAGTTGCACTTAAGTTTTGAGAATTTAACATGTTTGCTTTGTGGATGAGGTGGGTTGGTATAAGGTGTACCCATTTCAATAGATGGTTGTGTCACTCCTCATCCTGGATTTAGGTGCAAACCAAGGTGTGCAGTTCTGCTAACATACGTTAAATGATTTGAACAAAATCTTTCTCATTCTTCACTTGGCTTATAAGTATCCCATTGGTGGCATGAGTAATTTATACACTTCATTAATAAAGTTAACCCACACCAAGTACTAAGGAATTTTATTTTTAAATTTTGCAGATTGTGCCATACGTATTGCATAATAAAAACTTCCAGTTTAAGTGCAAAATTGTGTTATCGTAAGTGTGAACCTGCAGTTTTCTACATTACTTTGTTTTCCCTCACTCTTATGAAATTAGTAGCCCTTAAGTTTTGAAAATTTAACAGGTTTGCTTCGTGGATGAGGTGGGTTGGTATAAGGTGAACCCATTTTCAATAAATGGTTGTGTCACTTCTCATCCTGAATTTAAGTGCAAACCAAGGTGTGCAGTTATGCTAACCTACGTTAAATAATTGGAACAAAATCTTTCTCATTCTTCACTTGGCTTATAAGTATCCCGTTGGTGGTGTGAGTAATTTTCACGCCTCCGTAGTTAGAGTCTCCACAAGTCATTTGCAGAGATGTTGAAAGACCCCTACTATCCAAATTATATTGCGGAGGTTTTAACTTAACCTTTTCTATTATTGACTATTATCTTGTCTATTATTTTGTGGGAGTTTGAAGCCTCCTTTATTTATAATTACCCATCTACATTTATAATTTATTAATTTAATGAAATTATTTTTATAATAAAAGATAAATAAAATATATAAATTCATAAAGTACACAAAAAATTACAAAAATAATTTTATTGATGATTTGATAAAGTATTGAGGAATACAAAGTAAATATAAAAAAAGAAAATACACCATGTTGACAAAACGAATTTTCTTCTTTCACATTAGGCCTGGGAACTTGAACTTGAATTACTCAAATGACCAAGGGCCTATTCAAAAGAAAAGAATATATACAAGTTATATTCAAGCTTGATGCAAATAGAAACCACATTACACTAAAAGTAATGTTCTTATAATTTGAAACGTGAATAACTAGTCTTGTTTATAGCTTTGTTATTGAACTCCCTTCCATGAATGAATTTAATAATATTTTTCCAAGGAAAAAAGATACTAGACTATTTACATTCTACTAAAAAGAAATCTAGCCATTTTAATGAAAATGATAAATTCAATTCTACATACCAATCTATAAAGAGAAATTAAGAAGAAGAATGTCATAAATTAGAATAACTCATGTACTCCTAATTCTACCATTCTGTATTGAAGAAAGATTAAGATGTAAAAGTATTTGTACCTCTTCTTTTGTCCACAACAGAATTAAGATCAGTTTCTTCATGATGGCTAAAATATGCTAAAGAAATTCAACTAAATATGATAAATAGAAACAATATTATGAGGGAGATATTGAAGGTTGGTGAGGAAGCTAAATTATATTATCTAGAACAACGCTAGACATCTATTTTAACACTCGGTTGCTTGGTCACTAGTTGTTGAGTTCATCACTCCAAATATCTCCTTTTTCCTTGACCAAGTGAGAAACTCATGAATTTTGGCATGAAGCCAACTATATAGCATGAACCCATGTTCCACCACATATTGGACAACCATGAACAGAACATAAATTTCATCATACCATAAACAATGCCTAATATATCCTATCATAAAACAAAGCACAAAAAATAAAAAAGTATAAGGTGAGTTAGAGGTTAGATGGTTTCAAAACAATCATTGGAAAAGGTGGATTTGGTGAAGTTTACCTTGGCACTTTGCAAAGTGGTGAACAAGTTGCTATAAAGAAACTCTCTCTGTCATCAAATCAAGGTTATAAAGAGTTTAAGTCAAAGGTTAGATGGAACAATTGATTAAATAGTCCTATTTTTTTCTTCTTTTCTTGAATTTGCATAACAAATATATTTTTCATTAAGTTAAGATATTAAACATTTCTAAAATGCAGGCAAAGTTTGTAACACTTGTTCATCATAGAAATGTGGTTTCTCTTGTCGGGTATTGTGATGAAGGTGATGTTAAAGCACTTATTTACGAATGTCTTTTAAAAGGAAACCTCCAAGAACATTTGTCAAGTTTGTTAAGTTACATTTTCTTTATGATAACATGTTAATTAACATCGTAAGACCTTTCCATTTTGCTCTCAAACAAATAGGATCACATATAATTACTATAACTAAGGAGAATTGATCATTTTTTTTTCTCATTAATCATTGGGATGATCAATATCTACTTTCACTTATGGAGTGTGTCAATAAATAAACAATAAAATCAATAAATAATTATCGTTAAAACCTATGTTCATAACTACTTAATTATTTCTAGTTTTCAAATTGTGAATCACATTTAAAAATGAAGAAAAGTTTCCATTCCATGAAAGGAGACTAAAATATTTTTTTCCATTTAATTAATCTACTAGATTAATGTCAAAGTAAGCAAGTTTATGTGAAGAGTGAATACCACTAACCCATTTCAATATCACCAAACCCACAAACAAAAACATCCTCTGCTTCATGCCTCCACAATTCTTGCTTCTTTGGCTCATTATCAATAGAAACAAAAACACAAATGCAACTAAAAGGGTTGTTCACATGAACTTTAAGCATGAAAACAACACTTCAAGAGAGTATAGTTGGAGGGAAAGAAGAGAATGGAAACTAGTATATGCTTGTGGGGGAGAGGAGAAAACAAAGGCAAACATTTCACCATAGGCTGTCAGATTGTAAAAGTTGAATCACAATATGGAAACGGTAGATAATATAAATAAGCAAATTTTTTGTTTGGGTAATAGATTAACCATGAATGCAACAATAATAGATGCAAGAAAACACATAAGGGTTAAATAGAAAACATACAAAAGTATATACAAAAGTAGGACACACTTTTAGGATTGAAAAGAAATTGGGAAATGATAAATAAGCAACCAGCAAAGAACGAATGAAATGTATTCAAATATCCACATTTTACTATTTAAATTCTGTAACTATGTTCTTGTTTTTTTAATTAAAGATTTGGATTTCACATAAATGTAACATTGAAGTGTCCAAATCTATGCTGAGCAGTTTAAACTTTACATTGTTATCCAATCACCAATCGACTATGCATGTTAATTGTGTTTCACTTTTATAATAAAATTCCTAAAAGTCTATCCGAAGATAATATTGCCTATAAAACCACCTGTTAACTAAACTCTTGAGACGAATAACAAACAATTTTACATCTAATATAAACAAGAAAAAGGAAAACAAGAGACTAACCAAAGGTTTTGTACTGTGTTTATCCAAAAGCTTCACGACGTCATGGTTTTTATAGTACATTGGATCTACAAGAGGCTATTAAACAATCTAATCCAAAAATCAGTGACAACATACAAGACGAATAATGAAAGAGGACGGGAAGTGAAATTACGATGCTGCCCTAGTGGTCTCGTGGATCAACTTCAGCGTTTTGTCGTAGCAACAAGTCAACAACGTCGGTGCGTTCCTAGCAGGCAGCGATGTGGAGCGTAGTGCGGCTGTCAAAGTTGGTGAAATTGGCGTCACTCCTGTGTCCAACAGTTCCTCAATCCCGTCTAAGTCTCCTTCGTTGGTCAGATACATCAACCGAACCGTCGGATCCAGCACCTCCGACATGTCGCGCTGTCGGTGAGCGAGAAACGAAGCTGAAACTTCTTGGTTTCCATTGTGGCGGGATGGTTTTGTGAGAGAGAGAAAATGTAATGGTATTGTGAGCATACGAATGAAAAATGAGTTGCAAATTATTTAACCTAACTGCTGCCACCGTGAATTTTTATAAAACAAATTAAAAAATCAAATATGAAATACCAAGTCAGGTAGTAAGATAAGTAGTCAAATTTGGGTCGTTAACATATCATTTTCCATTTAAATTTGCGGATTGGACTTGTTGTAGTCAAATTCGTGAATCACACTGTAAGATCCGAGAAATTTAAATAATTAATTAAATAATTATTTAATAAATGCGGGTAGTAGAAGTCTTTAAGACATTTAATGCAGATTGTTATGATGTGCAAAAGTACTAGTTTAAGTGGTTGAGACTACTTTAATTGTGTGAGAGGACTTGGGTTCAAGTCTTATGTATGTCATTTATGTGCTATTTAATTTATTATTATTTTAAATATGTGCGGGATCATGATGAATGATAATATAATCATAAAATTATATAAATTATCACGAAACATGAATTAGTTGAATGGTTATGCATTAATATAAATTTTGGTATGGTTTGGGGTTTGAGTGAATCCAAATTAAACTTTTTTTTTTTGCCAAAATTTCCTTTGGCATGAATGTGAAAGGACAAGGAAACCCTAGTAGCCAGGGGGGCTGGAAAACCATCATAGAATTGCCAATGAGTGGCATTAAACTCAAGTTTAATGGTATTTTCGTTTTATACCATTTACCTCTCATTAAGACCATAATTAATGACCAATTAAGAGAAAGAAAGAGTGGTTTAGGGAATGTTATTGTTGCATAACCTTAGGTATACAAAAATTGAGAGTGTAAGGGAGAATTGAGGGAAGCAAGGAACTGCATTGAGACAGAGTCAAAGGAACATCGTTGGTGATCAAGATGGAACTCACAACAAGTCCAAATAATAAGCTAAGGAATCCAGGTTAGGGGAGCTGGACCCTGCGTTTTACTTCACGTCATTAATTGTATGAATTGTATATTGAATTGGATGCATATACACCGCTTATTTCATGTATTCTTTGTGTTTCTGGAATTTTCCAGAAATCACCTGGCGGGTGATGAACCACGCCAGGCGACGCATCCCAATTATATGAAATTTTGGGTTCCTACAAAGGAACCACCTGGCGGCACGTCCCTAACTGCCAAGCGATGCAAGCCACGAAACCCAGTTTTGGGTTTTCCTATGAACGACCTGGCGATTGAAATTGACCCGCCAGGCGACGCGAACCAATTTTGGTTCGATTTTGATGTTCTGGATGTTTTGGGATGACTCTAATAGGAGGGAAAACAAATTTTAATGGTTAAGTGGTGATTGGATGTCAAACATCATTGAAATTCATTTAATTGATGGCTAAATTGGATGAAACAATAGGAATATTATCTTAGGGTTGATGAATTGGGAATTTCTATAGTGGCAGTAATCTAAGGGGAAAATGTGAATGAATTCGTGAATGGGAAGTGTTAGGGATGAACCGTAATCCCAATAACTGGGATTGTATCTTATGGAGTTAGAAATTGATGGAAATCAGAGTTGTTGTGAAGGGGTAAGGTTCGCAAGTGCAGGAACCGCTTGACGACACCCATTTTGCCACCAGGCGCCATACCAGAGAGGCATGGTGTTCTGATTCACGAAAAATCCTGTAGTTTTTCGTATTTTTGTAGAACAGGAACCACCCGACGTTGGGTTTGTACCGTCAGGCACTAGGCTACTGATTCTGGGTGCTAAGCGCCACCAATTTTTCTAGTTCTTGCAGTTGTTGTAAAATTGCATTTTCCGATTCGTTAACCGTTTGATTTAGGTGAAAGTTTGACAGGTCGTCCATAACACGTGGTTCTTCACTTTGAACGGTGGAGATTGGATTTGAAGATCAGTAGCTAGAGATACACATTACTTAATATTGTTGATTTTGGAGTCTGTAAAATACATGAATAAGCTATGGATAAGTTCAAGTAACTTCTAATGAAGCATGATTGGGTTATGTGGTAAGTCTCTATCATTTTGAATGTTTCTTTGGGTTAGTCACATATGGAGAATTGATTTAATGAAGGCATGGGTGTCAATATTAAATTGCATTGGTGCATAAGATCATGTGCTTAAAATTGTTAGAGTGTTGCTGCTTATATTTTGTTTGAGCATGCTTGGGATGGTCTATATGACTAGGGGATGAATGCACATGTGAGATGCTATAAGGCCTAGAATATTATAGATGGCAATGCTTTTCATTAGGGGTACCCTAGAATGAGAGCAAATGAGAGCAACCTGTGTGAAGTGTGCTTGAACCTGAACGAAAACCAGTACTGCGCAAGTACTGGTGTAGCGCCTGGCGGTGGTGATCGACCTGCCAGGCGACAACGTAGAAATAAGGGGTTCTGGATCACGGTGGCGCCTAGCGGTAAGGAGGGGTGCGCCAGACGGAGTCTGTAGTTCAGTGAATACTAAGGCGCGTGGTAGTGAATACTAAGTCCCGCCAGACGATAGTTGCAGTGGTAGTGAAGACTAAGGCACTTAGCGCCTGGCGATATGTGTCACCCGCCAGGCGATCTGGAAGCAGCAGACCTGGTGGTACGTGTCCCCCGTCAGGCGATTTTGCTACAACAGATTGGTGTTATGCTTGCTATGATGTGCGTGATCTACAAGGCTTCTAGGATATCTTAAAGGTGGGTTTGCTGGTGTTCCTTGAGTTGAGCTTGGAACGTATCCCTTGAGTTGTGGCTCGGGATAGGGGTTAAGCATGTGGCATTCCTTGAGTTGTGGCTCAGAATGACATCCCTCGAGTTGTGGCTTAGGATGACGGATGAACACGAGGAACTCTTGAGTTGTGGCTCAGGTTGGCGAGTGTTACCGATGTGAGTGTGCTAATTGTGGACAGTACGGATGGGTCTAGATAGATTGCCCCCCTTAGTAGTAATTGACGAGTTTGATAGTCTTAGAATGTTACGGACTATGTTTGTATATGGGAACTCCATCTGGCGTTACGGTGTATGATCCGTAGCATGGTTTTTCGCACGTGCTCTATCGGTTGTGGCCGATAGGTATGACAGCAAGACACCTTAAGGTACTCATTAGAAGACGTAGAACACGATTAACATGGTGGTGACCATGTGATGGGATATCAAGGGAT
>Ga0214544_1003504_pt1 | contig 32362 bp, 16 predicted proteins | sample CNSS3metaG_FD_160074 | JGI IMG/M metagenome (GOLD analysis project Ga0214544, IMG submission 160074) | Root nodule microbial communities from cowpea collected in UCLA plant growth center, Los Angeles, California, USA - CNSS3 | ecosystem: Host-associated > Plants > Roots > Nodule | place: USA...
TATATATATATATATAATTTTCTTTCTCTTTCTTTATCTAAATGTTCAATCCTCTAAGGTATTTAAAAACATTGGAATAATTTATTCAAATAATATTATATGTGTTTAGGTACCTTTATACTTATTATTTTATACGAATATTTTTCTTTCGGTAAAAAGCATAATATAATATTAATCTCTAAGATAAGTTATTGGAAAAAGTATGATGTATTTAGAAATGAAGTGTAAAGTATGAAAGAAAATTTAAAATTATTAAAATATGAATTAAGGATTTTGAACAAGGTCGTGTTTGATATAATTAATAGATGTGAAGGGGATATTATATTGAAAATAAGTGAATTGGATAAAATGGAGGAAGAGTTCATTCAGGCAGAATAGGTATGACAAAGTGAAAACAATTATTTGCATAACATAAAAATGTTAGTTTTAGGTCAGAAATAATAGAAAAATAAAAATATAGGTCAAGATGTTTGAGGGTGGGTAATTTGAACACTATGTTTTTTTCCATAGGATAACAAGATGGAGCATAATAATAGAAATAAAAAATAAATAAAAAAGAATCAAAGGTGTTAAATTTGAGACTACCATGGAAAAAATTACTAAATGTATCTTAAAGTTAGATTGAATAATGTTGAGTTTCCACAAATAAATAGACAGGATAATGACATCCTAATCAGTCTTTATGGTTTTTATTTTAATTTATTTAAACAATCTTGGGATATCATTAAATATGATTTAGTGAGGTTGTTAATTGCTTTCATAGTTGTGGAAGGTGGCCTAAGGGATATAATGCTTCTTTTATTATTTTAATCCTTAAAGTTGAGAACCAACAAGGACTTGAGAAGTATAGACTTATATTTTCAGTGTGAAGTATGTATAAAATAATATAAAATATCTTAAAAAAAATTGTAAAATGTTGCTTACAAAATTATAGATCACAAACAATCTGCATTAATAAAGAATGGGGAATTATTGATAGTGTGCTTATGGCTAATGAATTAAGGAGGTAAGAAGGAAAAAAAGAAAACGCATTAGCATTAAGGCAAATTTTGAGAAAGCTTGCAATTCAATTAACTCAATTAACTGGACTCTTTTTTTATATGTTTGAAAGTTTTGGATATTGTCTTAAATAGGTCAAATGGATTAGTAGCTACATAGAATCATCAACTATATTTGTTTTAGTAAAAATAGCCTAATGGGGTAATTTGTAACTATCAATGAGTAAGAAAAAGGTGATTCTTTGGTCCTTTTTTTTCTTATAATTGCATTGGCAGAAGTGGCTAGACAGGTCAAGAGTAAAGAATTGACTAAAGGAATTAGGGTGGGTCAAAAACAAATTTTTGTTAGTATGATGTAGTTTGTAGATGATACTATAATTGTGTGCAAATCAGAAACAAAAGACATGGTGGTTATAAGAGTATTCTTAGATGTTTTGAAATAGCATCGAGTCTTAAGGTTAATTTTCATAAAAGTGAGCTAGGAAGCATAGGAGTGCAATTGAGGATAGTTGAAAGGCTCTCTACGATTTTGATTTGCAGCATGATGAAAGTACCTTTCAAATATTTGGGTATTCAGGTGGGGGCATATCATATAAGGGAATAATTTTGGCAAGATATGATCTTGAAAATATGTAAGAGGCTAGCGGTATGGAAAGGAAAGCATTTATCTTTTGCCAGTAGGGTAACTCACTCAATGTGTTATTACTTCCATTCAAGTATATTACTTATTATTGTTTAAATTATTTGTGAGTGTTAAGAGAATACAAATGGATTTTTTTATGGGGTTGGGGTTCTAGAGGAAAGAAAATTGCATGGGTAAAATGGGGTATATGTAAAACTAAGGAAGAAGGTGGATTAAGAATAAAGAATTTGAAATTGTCTAACATGGCTTTACTGGAAAAAGGGAAGTGGATACCAGAAAACAACTATCCTCCCGTCCTACCAATCTTCCTAGTGAGGATCAATTCACTGGCTTGGCTTGCTCTCGTTATCGCCTTTCCCCGGTTCAGGGTATGGGTTCTTTCTCTATTACAAAAGTCCCGGTGTGAACTCCCCTACTGATCTGACTCTAGCAGATTATTGATGATCCTAGTTTATGGAATGAAATTCTTGAGTCAAAGTATTGATCATGAAGATCTTTTGGATGAGGAAAAAGATTCAAATTGTGAGTCTAGGTAGTGGAGGGATATCAGGACATTATGTAGGGGAGGACAAAGGAATAATTTGTTTGTTAGTAATATAAGATGAAACAATAGCAAAGGAAATAAAATAAAATATTTGGAATGATAAATGGATCGATGAAATGTCATTAAAAGTATAAATGATATTTTGACACAAAGAACTCTTGAGCTTATTCATATTGATTTGTTTGGTCTAGTAAGAAATTAATCTCTAGCAGCAAAAGGTATGGCCTAGTAATTGTAGATTATTACATCATATAAACATGGGTTAAATTATTAAAACACAAGGACGAGTCTTATATGGTCTTTCCTAAATTTATTAAACAAGTTAAAACTGAAAAATGTCTAACAATTATTTTTATAATAAGTGATCATGGTGGAGAATTTCAAAATGAAAATCTTTGCAAACTATTTGAAAGTTAGGTATTGCGCATAATTTTTCAAGTCCAAGAACACCATAACAAAATGGTGTTATAGAGAGGAAAAATAGAACTTTGCAATAAATGGATAAAGCAATGTTGAATGAAAACTCCACACCTAAACGTTGTTGGGCAGAAGTAGTTAATACAACTTGCTATTTACAAAACATAGTTTATATTAGCCCTTTGGTCAAAAAGACTCCTTATGAATTGTTGAAAGATAGAAAGCCCAACATTTCATATTTCATCCATTTGGTATACAATGTATTATATTGAATACAATAGATAATTTAGGAAAGTTTGATTCTAGAAGCGATGAAGGTATTTTTACTTGGCTATTTAGAAACGTCCAAGGCATATATAGAGTACATAACTGTAGGACGTGTACTATGGAAAAATTCATACATGGAAAGTTTAACAATTATAAACCTGATAAAAAATTATCAGAGCTAGAAGATTATTATGGTCTTGATATGCAAGTTCAAAAGAAAAAGGTAGCAGAACCTACTTTAGACAACCTTGCACTAAACACTCCTCTAGTAGACGACCCCTCACTAGAAAAAAGGGAGAAAATTTAGTGGACAACTCATTAGAAGTTGTGGTGAGGAAAAAGAACCATCTACACACATAAAGAAATATCATCCAACTATAAGGTCATTTTAATCCCAAGAAAGGAGTAACAATTATATCAAAACTCAAATATCATGAAACAATGATATTTAAGATTGAGCATAAAAATGTAAATGAAGCTCAAAGGATGAAAGTTGGATACAAGCAATCGGGGAAAAACTAAACCAATTTGAAAAGAATGATGTTTGAAGATTGGTGAGTCCTCCCTTAAACAAAAGCATCATTGGAGCAAAAATGTGTATATAGAAACAAGCTTAATGAATGATATGTTTAATGAATGGTATGTTTATTGGCATATTTTGATATCTTGGATATGGATTGCACTATTGACAATCTAACATATTTTAATATATTTTACCTCGATATCATAATATGATTGATCAAACATATACTCTGATATTTAATTATTTGAATTACTCATATATTGTTTTTTTTTTTCATCATAAAAAAGGAGGAGATTATAATAGTAGATGATCCCCAATAACCAATAAGGTTTTGATGATATCAAAATAGTCACACTACTAGATGAGTAAGTCTCTGGTTAGAAGTGAAATAGCGTTAGATTACTAAAAGAGGACGTCTAACAGATATAATGAGGTTAAGTAATTGATCAATATGTCCTGAAGATCAAAATATATGCCATGGATTGTTGCTTGGGTCTGCTTAATGATTAATATTTATATATCATATATGTTAGCGAAAGCATGAAGTCTAGAACATGCAAAAGGCAAGTCTTAGAATTAGACAAGTTTATGCAGTAAACAAGTCAAAGGTGTTAGATGAGTACACAAATGGTAATCATCAGTTTTGAGATTTAGAGGACCTAAGTCATTAGGCAACCCCTTAGTCTTTGAATAACACAATGTGTTAGACAACCTAGGTACAAAAAGCATTAGATGACTAAATAAACACTATAACGAATTATAGCAGACCTTGTTATTCTAAATGCTTTAATCTTTGGTTGATTGTGAGAATTGATATGTTGATCTAAGTATTCAAAAAAGAAAATTAATTATGAGTTATAATGTTTAAGAAAATTATCTCTTGATAATCACATTCTTAAAGAAGGAAGTTTTCGAATCAAACAATCAAATTAAAATAAAATTAGGAAACAATTGATCGACAAACTATTTGATTGATTATTAAATATTATTGCTCTAACAATTCAAATGCAGAAACATATTGCACAAAGTTTCCTTAACATTACAATTGTGAAAGTTGAAGAAAGGGTAGAATTTGAATTACGCTTGAGTTCACTTAAGAAAGGAAAGAAAATATCTTAAAAAGCATAAGCAAATTCAAAATTGAAGTTTTGAAAAATGACGTTGAATATTCAAGCTCAAAAGTCAAATTAAAGAATTGATCAAGTCATTTCATATTAAGAAGATTATGATGAACCACTACAATTCGAATCTCAACGACTGGGAAATGCAACAACTATATAAAGGATGCAACGAGAAGATCAATGAAGCTATATCAAAAAGATCAAAGTGTTAAGAAATTGTCATTAGTAATTAGTGGATTGGGTTCAGTACTCACATATTGTAAATCCTTCATTAAGTGAAGTTGTAGCATGTGAGTTGAATTTACACTCTTGTTGAGAGAGTGATTTCTAATTATTCATTGTAATTGGAAGTTATTAATCTTGGAGGAAGATTAAAAAGGATATCTGGAGAGGTTGATACTTGGTGTAACTTGGAGAGTTTTGTACTTGTGTCCTAAAGAGATTGAAACTCGTATAATCTAGAGAGGATGATACTCGTTGCTAGTCAAAGACGTTGATTAGTGAAATTTTGTAAACATTTTACTTAAGATATTGGACATAGCCTTAGGTGCAAGTAACCATCTATTTTTTATTGGCTTTATTAGGATCGTCAGTTGCCTGGTGTTGGTTTTGTACAGTGGGAAGTTCAAAGTGTGGTATTTTTCTTTTATTTTTTTGTATATAAGTTGGGCAACCTTATTATTTTCTATTAATTTATTTATTTTCTGATAAAACGAGTATTAATTTCTTAGATCTTTCCATTCATATCTGAGTTATGGCATGCAGTATACTCGTTTGTAACAAATAGTAGAACTTCATATAGATTTTTTTTTTCTCTTTCAACAATATACGAACCTAAAAGTCCAGAAGATCACATTGATATATTTTAGAGATAATTATTCTTATCTTTATAGAATATCTCCGTTTAAAGATTTATCAGTAGAATACTAGTATAAATCGTGATAAGAAGGGTTGCCTTATATAATCTGTAATTAACTTTGTGTTTAAATAATGTTGTGAAAGTGAATATGTGAAAAAGGAAGAAAAATATATAAATGAGTGGAAATGAAAGTGGTTTGAATTAAAAATAATATAAAAGTAATGTTATTATAAGATTATTTATTTCATTATTTATTTTATTTATAATATTATTTTTATTTATATATTATATTCTAAAAATTAAAAATAAAAAGGGCCCATAATTATTTATGTAACCTCTATAATCAATCATACGATATCCATAATAAATTATAGAGTCTTTTTAATGTGGTTATATGATAAAAAAAAATTGATTACATTATCCTATTTCAATTTTCACACACACGATTTTTTTTTCACACATAATTTGTCTAAATGCTCCACACAATACAGCCTAAAGAAATGAAAGTATATATATCATAAAAGAAAATCATGTTCTAACGACCTCAATCTCCTGTACAATCAATTAACAACCCGATTATAATATATAATATTCATAAAGTTTAAAAAGTATCTTATTCACGTGTTATTATATGACAATAAGATTGGTAAGTAGTTATACATAAAATGGATGTTTCATTATAAAGGGTAATAATTATCTAAGATATTACGATTGAAACTATTTTATTCATTACTTGAATGTTTAAAATATACTTTGCAGGAAAATTCTGGATCTTTGTTTTTTTGTAGATAAATAATTAGTTGAGTTTGCAATTAGTTTGGATCGTTTGTTCTTAGAACCCTAGTAAGGAATTGTAGTTGGTGGGTGAAAATATTAATGAGTAAGATGACTGGAATTCATAGAAGCTGGGGTAGCTGTTTTTGTTGGAAAGTGATTTGTACTATCATGTGTTGGTGTACCAAACACGTTAGAACCGAATATAGTAGCTAGTACTTTCGTCTAATTCATCATAATAATACTATAAAATATGATAAGACTTGCTCATACGAAAAGATTGATTAGATATTTATACTAAACATAATATACGCAACTATTTATTATCCAAACAATACTTTTACGTATTATATATAATTACACCTAAAAATAATTATCATGTTTAGAATAAAAACGTTAATAAAGTCCCTATGAACAAACATTTCTAGACATATATAATGGAAAAAAACTTCTGTCTCCCATGGGAAAAGGGCAAACAATATAATTCCAATCCTAGCATTCGAAATCCAACATATTATCTTTAAGTACTTGTAAGAAAGGAAAATAAAAAATTAAACAATTTTTTCGATTAGTTTATATATAAACTAAAATAAGATTTAAAAAAAAATTGAATGTGTTGTTAATTTATGGATAAAATAAATTTTATTTTTGTTTTATTTGGTTTTGTAATATTAGTATTAGAAAATGAGAATTTAAATTTCAAATCTTGTAATTAAATTTATCTTTTAATCACTATTATAATTTTTCATATTTCATGTGAGTTTTATTACAAATTTGATATAAAATAGTGTAAGAAAAGACTTTTTTATTGTTATTTTTTCAACGAATTTTAATTTATATATAATTCTTTCATGGATAATTATTTCTTACAAAATTATAAAATTTGTAAGTATTTCATACAAAATTATCCGCAAAAAGTGTTTTTGTGCAAAATATTTTTCAAAAACATTGGTAGCAAATTCTAGCAAACTATTATCCTTCACAAAATTTGTAAGTATTTCTTAAGAAAAATTTTCAAAAAAAAATGACAAGAAATATATGTTTTTTTAGAAGCGAATGTTTTATATATATAAATTAAGATATTTTTAACATCTTATATTTTTAATTGTATTATTAGTTATTGTGATAAAAGAGAAAGAAGCTTTTGGTTTAAAAGGAAATGGGGCTTCAAGGTTGAAAAATTTGCTTCCACTTTTGCAATTTTTTCATATTCATGTTGGGTTGCAAAGTGGTAAAGTAGATGATGGTTGAAGAAGGTGCCCAAGATGAAGAGTAAGTATTTTTGCTTGTTTTTTGTATCTTTTTCTTTAAAAGGAAAAACTGAAAACAAACACAAATTAGAAAGAAAACAGTTGGCACAAAAGTGAATTGTGGAAGAGAAAATGTTCCTATAGGTAGAAAACAATGTATGCAAACTTTACACTGAATTTTACCCTATTGGTTTGCATAAGAGATTCAATCAAAGGCTAAGTTCTATCTATAGTTCCCCACCTACTTCCTCCAAATCAATCACTTCTCCACCCACTTCATGCTTAATTATACATATTTGGCCTCTAACCTTTGAAAAAAAACCAATATTATTACATCAACTCTTATCACCAATTATATACAAATATTCACTAAGTTCTTGTATTTTGTTTTCTTTTTTACTTGATAAATTTTTATGTGATGATAAATAATAAATGTTTTTTGAGTGTTATAGTCTATCTAAGATGTTAAATATATATATATATATATATATATATATATATATATATATATATATATATGAATTCTTTCTTAAAAAAGGAAAGAATCTTCTAATTGTTTTGTAATCTAAGTAATGTAATTGTTTTGTAAGAGTTAGTGTCTCCTCAAAATATTCTATCCTTAGAAAGGTAATAGGATTTTGATACATTAACAAACATCTTATCAATTAAGAATTAACAAGAGAAGTAAACATCGAAAGTAAAATAAACATATAACAATTACAAGAAAGAATCCAAAAAGAACTAAGGAAGATTAATAAGAAGATTAAAATATAAAATAACTACTCTTTGTAATAGAAATATTTTTTTGTTTTAATACATTTTGAAAATATAAATATAATAAAATACATGTTTAGATACAAGGATACTATTATAGAAGTGAAGAATATTTAGCTTGTAAAATAAAACGTGAAATATTTAATGTAGTAGAAGTCTAAACGTTTTTTAGAAGTTAAAGCTTCTATTACAAGCCAAACAAAGCTTTTCTTAGAATCAAACCAACTTTGATTAGATTAGTTTGAACACACTGATAAAAAAGAAAATGAAACAATATTTTCAATTGTTTTAAAACCCTAACTCCATATTTGAAACCCTATTTTCCTATAATGATGAAACGGTGACTTTTAGTGGGAGTTATACTTTGATTTTATTCTTTGTTGAGTTACAGAAAGGTTTTCTCACCGTAGATTTTAATTTAACCTTGAAAATATTCCATAACTTTTGGGATTTGTTCCCTGAATTTAATGAGAATATATACCTAAAAATTGGTGTGGTGACTAATTAAAGTTCAAAGAGATTGGTCATGGCTAAGGTAGATGACAAGTAAGAAAATTAATTGAGGTTGAAAAAGATAGGCATGAAACCTGGTTGAAAAGATTGGTTATTATGGTAATGCATTTTTTTTAGTTATTTTCTATTATTTTCATCTACCTAAAATTATATAGAAGTTAAAAAGTGAATAAATTGGTCTAGTAACGTGAGGTACATCAATGGTTATAGTGTGATCAAGTTCTGTTTAATATTTAATGTTTTGCTTCTTCACAATTATATTACGTTTCCAAAAATCTTTTATATTACTAAAAATACTATAATAAAAATGTGATTTTGGGGTATAATAGAAATAAAACTGGTTGCATTCGATTATATCTAAAATATTTTTTTAAAATCTAAAATAATTTATATAATAAAAGTAGGTATTACATATGTATAGTAAACCATGATTTCTCATATTTTCATGACATAATTGAAAAAAAAAATTGTAACAAATTAAAAAATGAATGGAAATGTAACACTTTCATGTAATAAATACAAAATATATTATATAATTGCGAGTAAGAATGATACAAAATCAATTATATCTAATTAGGCTTCTGCAATAGGAATCATTGGCATATCCCTGAGCCCATGAATAAATTTCAGAATAAAAATAAGCAGATAAAGTGTAGTTACAAAATGTATTGTGTAATTTTATATACCAAAATTAATTATACTATTTTATAAAATCGATTATTTTACCTTTTTTCATTTTAAACAACCAAAATTTTTATTTTATATATTTCTTAACTATTCTTCTTCTATTTTTCTTTCATCCATTTTCAGTCTCTTTATTATTTTCTTCCCCTACTGAAAAGTTAGCTCTTTTTTATTATTTATTTCTTGTTAAGATACTATCATTATCATTAATAAATAATATTTATCAAGTGTTATGATTAATTTCTTTATGCTGACCAAAAAAAATATTAATTTCTTTATAGTTTTGTTTGATTAAATTATAATTAAATAACCACTATAGATATGAAGATTCTATGCGGTAATTTATTATATTAATATTTGATAAAAAAAATTATGTTTAAAATAATTACAATATTAATGTGAAAGGAAAAGTTAAAGAACATTTTGAAGAGTGATTTATAAAGGTGGATGATCTAAAAGCTAATCTTAACAATATTGAAGTCTTTGCCATCACTTTGAAAAATAATACAAACTTCACAGCACCTTTGATGGAAAGAGAGGTTAAGGAAGTTGTACACTATGAAAGTACTAAAAGAATAAAATGCATCATTCGTAACACTAATCCCTTAGAAGAATGATTCTATTGGTCTTAAAGAGTATAAACCTATATCGTTAATTGGTTATGCATAAGATAACATCCAAAGTATTAGCTAAAAAGGTTAAAAAGATTGATATATGTGTTTTACCCAACATCATAGACTTCTACTAGTAATACTAGTAATTGGATAGGAATATCCTTTGTTTACCATAATAGTGCAAGAATACATTTTAGTCAGTTTGAACTCATTGGACTTAGTAATAAACGTAATAGTGTGTGGCAATGCATGTGGCTGGCTATTGTTTGGGACATTTAGAATCATAGAAATAAGGTCATCTTTAGAAATGCTAGAGTAGACGCTGAGGAAGTTTTTATGTTAGCACAAACTAGAGTTTGGGCATGGATCACAAATAAGTATTCAATGGCTACTTTCTCTTACTCTAACTGGTGTCTATGCCCAATCACATGCCTACTCATCCTTTAAATGTCTACTCATCCTTTAAATAAGCAAAACAAGAAAATGGTGAATGATGCTCTGAGTTTCGTCATTTGTTTAACAGATAAGGGTTGACACAAAACAACACCTTTTTCCAGTGTTTTCAAGTTTGCTATTGCAGGTTCGTCATTGAAAATGGAAAGAAGGATTTTATGCCACCTTTTGAAGGAAAGGAATATACTCACGTTTAGGACGCAAATGCCAACAATCATGTCCTTAAGGTTTTAGTCTCGGAGGTCGATACTGTGGAAGCTTTGATGTTAAAGCCCTTGATGTAAAAGCCCTTGTTATTCTGTTGGGAAGTTTGTTTTGATTGGGTTTGCGGTTGTTAATTTGTTGTTGAATGTGAACCTTTACCCTTTGTTTTGTCTGTGTTGGTGTATTTGCTAGCATTTTCTTCTTTTTCTTTTTTCTTTTTTGTATAAGGGTTGGGGCAACCCTATTGTCCCTATTTTCAATTCATATTTTTTATTGTTGATAAAAAAAAAATAGACTTCTACTAGTTTCTTTTATTGAGGATCAAAGGTTGATGGATAGTGTACTTGTTGCTAATGAAAGAAATCATGTGTAATTATTAAGGTTGACTTTGAAAAACATATGACTATTTTAGATGGAACTACACTACTAGAAAAACTCAAATTTTCTATTAATTTTTTTTTTGAATTTTTTTTAAGAAATACCTACAAATTTTGTTACGAAAAAAAAATTGCAAGAAATTGTTATCAATTTTTTTGCAAAATATTTTATATAAAACACTTTTCGCAATAAATTTTATAAAAAATACTTGCAAATTTTATAATTTTGTAGGAAATAATTATTCACGAATGAAACACCGGCCAATTAAAATTGTTAGAAAAAATGATAGAAAAAATGGTATTTTCTCGCAAAATTTTTTAACAAATTTGCAAGAAAATTTTTATATAATATGAGAATTTTTAATAGTACTACTTTTGTATACAATAGACTAGGTTTTGTAATTAGTTAATTAAATGGATGTGTAGAATCATCCCCATAATACATGTGCTAGTAAATGGTAGTCTTACATTATAATTCAAACCTATATGATTAAGGCAAGGAGATCCCTTAGCTCCATTTTTGCTTTTTATTGTAGTTAAAGGTTTGTCCGAGATGGTTAGACAAGTCATAAAGAAATAGATATATATATATATGAATGTGTAAGAGTAAGAAAAAACGATATTAGGGTTAATATGATATAATTTGAAGATACTTTATTTATATGTGAAAGGAAAGCTAAGAGTTAATGAGACATAGATGAGTTTGAATGAGAATCTTGATTGTGGGGAGATTAAAAGAAAGGTGTATGGGGACATGAAAACATGTAAATTAATTTGATAAAAATCAATGATGGAAAATAGGTTTGGGCACATGTATTAAGTTTTGGAAAGATAAACGAAATGATGGAAGATCACACAAAATCCTACATCATTTGGAAACTCAAAATTCAAAGACAATACTTTGGGGAGACATGATGATAACACTTGAGAATGGAAATGATTTGAATTAGAATACTTGAGGTAACATAATTGCTACTACAGATATTAGGCCACTCGCCTAGTAAATCAAGAAAAGATACATGGAAGTATCTACTATTTATAACCATATAAAATTTTCAATGAATTTTAATTAAAAGTTTGATGGGGAGGGACAAACCAAACCTTTTATTAATGTACTTTTATAGTTGTTTTAGTGATCTTGTTTTCTAATCCGAACATGAGGGAATTAGAATAGATCCACAAGGGTATTTTTGAAGTTAAAAAAATTCGCCATTGTTCCATAATAAATATCTGACAAAGGAAGATGGTGACAGAGTGAATAATGTTCAAAGCAACCACTCTCTTGTCTGTAGTTGTATCCAATAACTATGCCTTCAAATACTCTCTTCTCATACCCTCCAAAACCATCAAATAAATCACATTCCTATCCCTATCATAATCATTTAAACACTCTAACAATTTATTGTTGTCGATGAAGAAAAACAATATATTATGTGTTAAAACTATTGGAGAATGTAGCTAATTATTTTTTTAAATGTTTCTTCTTGCCATGAATAATAGTCATATGTGCATATTGTTCATATTTGATACTTTTAATATACATATACTTCGAAGAGTTTTATCCCTTATGCTTGATTTGGATGCACCCAAGGAAAGAGGAAGATGGTTTTGGAAAGAGAGATGGAAAATATATGGACAGCTTTTTACATAATTGGAAAGAAATATATAGATACAAAATCATTATACATATAACTAACTATAAAAAATATTATTAATAAAAAAATATTATTGATACAAAATCATTTTTATTTTACTCAATCGCTTTAATTAAACATTTCTTTCTACCAATGGAGACCATTAGATAGGACACTTATTCACTTTCTCATAATTTAATTTGAATCTCATTTAATATTGTAAATCTAATTTGTTAAACAAAAGTTGTTATATTATATTTTTATTATACTTTTAGCTATATAATTTACTCACAAATATAAATTACGATTTCAGTTTGAGTTGAACTGAGTTTTACAAAAGCTTTTCAGTAAAAGAGAAAATAATTTTCATCTGTATACTATGTTGTGAATATATATCTATAAGCTTTAAGAATTTAGTTAATTAATATTATTAGAGAAATAGTTACAGAAATATTTCTTCTGGGGTTTTCTCTTCCTCCAAAATACATAACTTGCATTAATCATTTCCTTCTGTGATTTCTGCAATCGGAGTAGGGGCCATGAAACGTGTCTAGTATTGGTTTTTTCTCTTTTGGTGAACGTGTCTTCTTGTTGGCCTATGTATTCATCTGCTAAATTCATGCTCAGTTCATATTTCCATTTATTATTATTGGAAACAAGTTCGAGTTAGATGCTTAAGTTAGATTTTTGAGTACCCTAAAACTCAATTTTAAATTCATTAATTTACTTCTTTTTTAAAAAAAAAAAAAATATATATATATATATATATATATATATATATATATATATATATATATATATATATATATATATAGGTGGTGCAAGACCAACCCTTTTGCAAATCTATTAATTAAATTAAAATAAGTTATGATAGTTCCAAGTGCTTTTGATGGTAAATTAATTGTATCTAAGATCTTATAATAGGTTATAACTGTGATTTTTATTTTAATCAAAGGGAGAAATTTGAGTGTCTAAATTTAGATTAATATATTTCAACAATAAAAGAGAAGTGAAATTAATAGAATGACAGAAATTTTAAACATCTAAGAATTGCTGCAACAACTTCATCACAATGTATAAGCAATAAAAAAAAACATGAAGTTGAAATACACTCCCACAAACAAGGCATTCTTCTCAATAATAATAATAATAATAATAATAATGTTTCAAGATACAAAGGACTTACCTCAAAGGTGGTGGTACCTCGTGAAGGACAAAATTCATAGAAATATGTCTCATTGTTGTCTTGTTGATTACCTAGCTATATTTAGCAAAATAAATAAAAATCAAACGGGATTAGAAAACTTGCGATTGTCATAGTTTTCTTTTTAGGGTAAGGAATGAAATTTTGATAAAAATTAAAGAAGAAGAAAGAAAAAATGAAAATGGCAATGATTGCTGACCTAGATAGCAGTGAACTTTTTTCATGGCTCGCTTCCACAACTGAGTCAATCTAGGCATAAGTGATAAAGCCATCATTCAAAAAGTCAATACAATCAATATCTTCCCATTGATAAGTGACGAAAGAAAAGATTTGCGAATTCAAAGTTGTGGTATGGGTAAATTCTCATTACGATTATTAACAATCGTATAAAGTCATGCAATTTAGTACATGAAAAATAAATTTTTTATTCACTGTGTAAAAGGTATCAAATTATGTCGTACTATTTACTACCTGTGATATATTTTTTTATTTATATATATATATATATATATATATATATATATATATATATATATATATCATGTGCATGAATGTAATTCACTACATAGAGTAGTATATATTATGCTCACGGTTTCATATTTTCACACTATAACTTTTATTATAAAGAGAGAAATGCAATATATTGTTATGAAAGCTTTGATACATCAAAAGAAAATATAAAAAAGCAACAAGAACAAATGTGATATGATAAAGAAAGAAAAAATAAATATTGTAAAATATGAAGTGAAAATAACACTATTCTTGACCAAATGCACAACCTATATTCTTCTGTTTCAATGGATTAAAACATTAAAAAAGAATATAAAAATTCTTATAGAAAGTAACTTGAAAAGTGAATTAATCACCACATCCGTGAATGGAAATTGAAAGAAAGGTATATAGACAAGAGTTTTGGTTGATTTTAAATAGTGTTTAAGATTCAAGTTTTATTGAACATAAAATAGTTATTATACTATTATTTTTAATAAAGTGAATATTTTATTTGTAATAAATAGTTCATATATTAACCTTTAATCATGAACTACCAGAAGTGATTAGTTTATTAACTGTTATAATCAGTAGTTTGAAGATCATACTTATAATTTTGTATTATAATTTAGAAAACCTTTTGCAGAAGAAATAATTTTCTTTTAGAAAACTAGATTCTTTCAAGGGAATTTATACATAACAAAAGAAAACAAGATGGTCTATTTATGAAACAATGGTAAACATGAAGCAAAAGAAAGGAGCAATAAGTTGTTAATGCAGAGAGAAATAGACCAAACCAAACTCTGAAAGAGAGAAAGAGAAGACAGAAAAAGTTACCTGAGAGAAAAAACTTGTTGAACACAGCAACTTCAGATCTTATAGTATTCTTTGTCAGCTAGATAGTGAGTGGTGTGTGTGAGAGTTATCAGCATCCACAAGAACACTGCTTGAAGAACAGAAGAAAACTAAGTAGCAATGCATAGACACAAAGATAAGTAAATGGTAAGAGAGTGAGTTTGTGTTATATTTGGAGAGAGAAATGTTTGCAGAATATGAGTAAAGTGAAGTAGTTCTTAGGTTCTATTGCATAAAAAAAAGATCTGACTAGTACTCTGCAAGCTTTTGATGTCATATGGTAGAAGCCTAATTGCTACAATGCAGAAATAGAGAGAGAATTTAATGTATGTGTGTGCATGAGATGCAGATGCAGATGTTGCAGTATCATACGTCACTCTCCTCCTTAGGCTTTCTCTGTGGGCTGTATGCTGCAGCAATTATAAAAGAAAAAAAAAATTATTATTGATTATGCAAAAATAATTATCTTGCACCCTTTTGAAGAAAATGAAGAAAAAGCAAACAGTGATAAAAATATAGGTGGTGTTGATTCAGAAGTTGGAATTCATAGAAAAAGAAAATGGGAATCCGTGTTGATTTAGATATATCACTAATTTAGATGTATATATGATCATAAACCATTATTCAAAGTAACAAAATGAGGGGAAGAGCTTTTCTTTAAAGTGAGGTAATATCAAATTTATTGTAAATAGAAATAGGATTAATCAACTTCCCTTTCTTTTTATATAATTAATATATGGACTTAATTTTATAAAAAATATAAATTATTAATAATATTTACATATTTGTTTAATTTATTTTATTGTATTTCAGAATAAAAAGTTTCTCAATGTTACCAAATGTTTTGCAAAATATTTTTCAATATAGTGAAAAGAGTATGAACAAATAATTTGTAATATGTTCCACTTATAATATGTAGTTTTTGCGTATAAAATTTAGCATAAATAAAATGTTTATATAAACTCCTATAGTCATACATAAATATTTAAGGAATAATATTCTTAAGAACATTTTCTACTATATGTGTGGTTTGCTCTTCTAGTATCCCATTTTTCTCTTCAAGTTATTTCTATTATTGTTCTTTAAATATATAAATATTCACTTAACAGACAAAATTATAAAATTTGAGATTAATAATTTCAAAATAAAAAATAGATTCAAAATTTGTAAAAGGATTGGAATAAATTTTTGAAACCTGAGTATAATTTAACTAACTTATTTGAAAAGTAATTTTTCTTTGGTCCTTTTTTTTCATTTTAACAAGTATTTTTCTTTTCTTTCTCGAGTTTTTCTTTTTTCCTTTTTTGGTCAAAGAAGCCTTTCCCAAAAGTAACAACATTCCATTTCTTGAACGTGGCTTCAAAGATTTCAAAGTTCTGAACAAGTATCATTATGTTAGAGAACAATTTTGTTTTCCTCTTTATGATCTTGATAGCCTTGGCTTCTCCTTTTATACAAGTTGGAGAATACCGGTGCATACATATTAACCAATTAGTGTGAATTTATGAATTTAAAAATTTGATAATATTATTTTTAATATAATATATAGCTTAAAAATTTAAATATAAATTTTAATTATATAACAATATTATTTTACTACACATCCTGATCAATTATGTGAATTTTATAATTTAAAATAAACAAATTCAAATCTAACTATTATCTTTTAATATTATTTAGCATTATTATTATTATTATTATTATTATTATTATTAGTATATTATCCATTATTATTATTAGTTATATTTTCTATAATCTATTACTTTAATATAAAGAAATAAAAATTAAAGTAATACTATTTATTTTTAATTAATTTTTTATAAAATAAGAATAATAATAATTTATTTAATTTTTCTTATATTACTTAAATATTATATATAATTATACATAATTATAATATTTTATGCATAAATTATTCGTTTAAATTTAAAAATAATTATATTAAATTTCTTAATCTAAATTTAAGAAGAAAAAAATGGTTCATTGGGTCTACACAACCCTATGATACTGCACGAGAACGGTGAATATTATGTAGAGACGAGAAAAATGAACAGCTTATAAAATTATTATAAGACTCATAAATCATTTTTTTTTTAAATTCTGTTTTAAGTGTTATTATTGTTGGATTTTTCCTTAAATCTTTACCTATGCAAAAGTTGTTTAACCTCATTTTTATTTGGAATAAATTAGATAATCTCTGCATGTGATTAGAAATTAACACATGCATATTCAAAATTTGAATTCAAAATTATTGATTAAATTTGGCATATTTTGTGGGTATTAATGGTGATAAATGGTACTTACGTAGCTTATTCTTCTATATCTAGTGATCTATTTTGTTTTTTTTTTTAACAGGTACAATTTTAAACATTAAATAATTTATTTGTTTATTTAGTGAAGATGGGTTAGTAAGATTTTATGTTCTTGAGCCATGACAATGAGTCGCAGAAGCATCATTGTCATTAAATTTTCTTGTTTCTTTCACTCATGAAATGGTCTGGGATATTTCTCTATGCATGCACTATAGTTCTGCAAAGAATAGCAGAAAATCCAATATTATAATATGAACAAATCTTACAAAACGATCCTTCATCAGAAATACGGCATAGATTGCAGCATCATTGGAATATGAAATCTACTTCATGACACATCTCTTTCTCCAGCTATTTTCCTGTCCCTCTTATGCACTACCAATTCCTTGCATATGATGCAGAATCTCAAGGCTCACCAACTATTAATGCATTATTAGATTTCATATTTTGGACCTTAATTTTCTCATCAACTCCAAAGCATCACCAATAATTAACCTACTTCATCCCCTAACAACTTAGGCCATATATTATAGACACTTTCTTTAGAAGATCTTCTTTTTTCTTTTTGTAAGTTCTAATGAAAAATATTAAATTAACTTATGCTTAAGGTAATTTATAAAAGTTTTTTTCTTCTAAATTTATAAAATATTATAGATACAGAAAGTTGTTTTTGTATGTATTTTCAAATGCTTAGAACTGCTTCCACTGAGATTATCAAATTACTGATAGTGATTTGCCATAGTCTTTGGAATGTGTGTCATTTCATTCAAATACATTATTATTATTCACCACTCCCCATTTTGTACTCAATATAACGAACTCATGACAGCCACATAACTAGCAAATCAACCCTCATTTGTTATCCTTAATCACCACAAAATTCGAACCAGTTTCCTAGTATTGAGGCTTTAAGCTACTACATTTATATAATTAAGCTTAAAAGATAAACCAGTTTCCAATTTACAATTTCATAATTTTTACAACAACGAAAATGTTTTCTTATTTAAATTATGAAAAATAACTTTTTGACTACTAAATTTTGATAACTTTCTCTTATAATCTTACGTGACAACTTTTAAATAATTTTTCATTTTCTTTATTTTTTTATTTTTAATATTTTAAGATTATTTAAAAAATGACATATTATAAGAAAAAGTTGTAAAATTTAATAGTCAAAATAACATCATTCTTAAATTATTTGATTAATTTAATGAAAGATGTTGAATGGTTTGTTTGCACAAACACCTATTAATAGTTTCTGAATTTCAACTTTGAATATAATTTCAATGTTGGATTCGGCTAAGTTACATGCAAATGATCGCTACTACGACATAGCCTGTATTCATTGACTGCCACGAAATTGTTTTGACCAACTTAGCATTGCTACATGCAATTTAATCAATATTTTAATACTTTCCAAGAATAAAATTGTACGAGGAGTACGTGTGAGTGTATGATAATGAACCCTAGCTAGGCATATAGGACATAATGAAAATCACCTTTAATAGTTTGACCAACCTCGCTGTGTCTTGACGTTATCCCCCCCTTTCATTCATCTGTTTAATTATCAACGAAATTTAATTGAAAAAAAAATGCATTATGTGGGTTATTTCATTTTTACAAAAATAAGTTATGCATATAATTTATTGAACAGTTGAATCAAACATGAGGCACTGGTTATGATGAATAAAATCTTAGTTTGAGGATGACTAGTAGCTCAAACCAATTTTAAATTGATGAAGGAAAGAATAAAAAAAAAAGGAAAAGAGAAAGAAACTATTATTTTTAAAAAGGTGAATACAACATATTATATTCATAGTTTATAGAGTATTTGAGTATACACACTAATTAACAAATTTTTACTTGTGTTGACTATAACATTTATCCTAATTCAAGTACTCGTAAATACCATATTCAACTTAACTTTCATCTCTCAAATTTGTTTTTCTTCATAGGTTTAGTTAATACTTTAGCTACTTATAATTTAATGGGAAAATAATAGTTTCAATCTTTTGTTCCCCCACTAGTGCAAAGGAGAGATTTAGCCGCGATTATTTTGGTCTTTTGGTTTCGGTTTCACACCCAAAATATATGCTAGCGAGGTAAAAAAGAGATTTGTTTATGCCTCAACAGAGACATATGCGAGGGTTACTGTTTCGGTTCTAGAGGGAATCGAGGCCTAATGGATATCACAAATTGAAAAAAAAATTGATCCAATAACAGCATGACACGTGGTCATGATCCTTGTACACACATATGCACCAACCATAGTGTGTCACATCATTATCTTCAACATTCTCTCAAATCAGAAATCCTAGCCACCATTCAAACCTTAAATGCTGCCAGTGGCCGTCACTACCATCTTCGACCATCGCATCACGCCAGAACAGCTTCACGACGCCTGCATTAATCTTGTCGGCGATGCAGAACAGTCTCCCTTCACCACCATATCAAAACAAAAAACGTGAAACCACCAACAACTAAACCATCGTGAGCCAAATCGTGCATTTGACATACCTACAAGCGAGATTGAATGGCGACAATGGCGGCTCCGTGACATCTACGATGATGACAATGGAGGAGGCTTGTGCGACGGTGAACTGGTAGTGGAGCAACAAAGGAACCTTTGTGTTTTTCAATAAAACTACAACGAAGGAATAATAGCGTTTTGCAATGAAACTGACGTTCAAAAATGGAAAAGAGAACAATTGGTCGCTGCTTGATAATGTCCATTTTTACTTCTTTTTGTGTGTTTATTGTCATGAATAAATAAACTCTTTTCTAGCTTTTATCGTGTTTTATCCTCAAGTTTAGTGTGTTTTGCATTGTTTTGTGTTATAGTTGTTTTATGTTTGTTTTGCCTCTAATATCTTTTATAAGTGTGTTAAATAAGTTAATATAGGAAGCATTTGTGGTGGAGGAAAACAAGCAAGAACTCAAGGAAGCATGATTGGACAAGAAAAGATTGATTTTGAAACAAATACTCGCGTCGGGGAACCACTAGAATCACACCTAGTGCTTTAAATACAAAATGTTGTCAAACTGTCCAAGGGTAAGCGGTGGAAAGTAGGGCTGAGCGCCATTCAATTCGTAAAATTTGGCACTGAGCGCTGCTAAGACAAGGCTGAGCGGTGGCGTTGCTGACATGTCAAAAAATAGGTTTTTAATCTTGTTTCTCGCGAGGGTTTGGACCGTTCCTTATTTTGCACCACAAAGAAACACTTTTGGGTGCTTGGAGAGCCTCTTGGAGGTTGCTAGGGGTGTTGGGAAACTCTCCCACTCCTCCTTGGGTCTTCTCCTCCATTCATGGTGGGTTTTTCCCCTTTTTGGGGTTGGAGAGGAAGATGGGTTGTGAATTGGAGATGAAGATGCAAATGGAGGCCAAATTGGAGCATGGAGTAGTTGCTAAGAACCTTGGGAGAGGGCTTGCATCTTCTCTTTGGTTTCCATTTCTTCCTCATCTCTTCGATTTGTAAAACCTAGGTTCTCCACCATGGAGAGCTAAACCTATGTAATGAATTGAATTATTGTGTATTGTGTGATGTTAATCCATATGCTTTTCCATTTTTATGTTAGTATTTGATTTCCATGCTTAATGTTTGCTTTGGTTTGGCCACCCATGCATGATTTGTGGTTCTTGAGGTGTTGAAAAATGTCTTTTGAACCTAGAACTGAAATTGAATTCCTAATGGAGCTTGCATCTAGGGATAGAACATGATTCATTAGAAATCTTAAGACTCTTGATCTTAATGCATGATTTTACTTGTTGAGGATTCAAGGAATTGGAACTTGATGAATTATCATAGACTCAAAGTCACTAGGAATAGGATTTGAGTATTCTTGTGAGTTGATTTTGACATGAAATTGGCATTGAGATGTTTGTGAATGCATGAGAATAAAGTGAATGAAATCTAGTCTTGACAATTGTATATAATCTATGTTAAATTTCTATTGCACACCAACTGTTTGATAAAATACCAAAAAGAGTTTCATTGTATTTTTGTGAGCTTTGTTGTCTATTTGAGTTGTGAGATTTGTCATGTGTTGCACAAGTCCCTATGGAGAGAACGATATTTTATTACTTACTACGTGCGACTTGTGTACTTTCCATTTTTTCACATAACAAGTTTTTGGCACCGTTGCCAGGCACTTGTGTTCTAACACACGACAATTAGAGCATTTGTGACTCTTTTTAGACTTTGTTATTTGTTTCTTTCTTGTGCTTTCCTTTATGCAGTTTGTTTATATATGTTTATGCTTTTCTTGGTTTGTTTTGTGCTTAATGCTTGTCTCAGGGTACGCCTTAGAGCATGATGTAGTTGTTGGAAGGTCCTATGAATGGGATTTCAGCAACCGAACTAACCAAATCAACCCAGATAATACAAGTCACCAGGGATGGGATTGTCCACACTGTTCTAGTTCTTAAGGCAAGTCTTGATGCATTATCAGGTCAAGGGATTGGTTAAGGTTTGTTGGGCTTAGATAGGCGCAACAAGAGGAATCTGAGTGTTTTTACCTTAGAGAACAAGGAAATTAGTATTCATCACCTTATGGGAATACTAAGTGATCTTGCAACAAGAGGGGTCTGAGTGAGGTTACTTGGGAAATCTATTTTAATCATTCTGCATATTGGAATTGTTGTGTGGTTGATGTGCTTGTGTTTATGTTCTGCTTTTTTTTTATTTTCTTCTTGTTATTTTTATGTTTTCTCCTTTCAATTATCTTCCTTTGTTTTTATGTTTTTTGATTTTCAATTCTCAAATCTTGGTTTCTAAAATTATTGGGTTAGCTTGTTTGTTCGAGTATCTTTTGTGCATTATGAGTGCAAGGTATTGATGATGAGGAGGAAGAAGACACAAGGAGTAGAGAGATTTGAGCAACAAGTGTACCCACCTAAAAAAGAGTTTGTTTTCTTTCCTTTTCTATTTTCATTTCCTGCTTTCAATAATCAAAAGTGTGACCTGGTTGGTCTGAAAAATATGAATGCATTGGTTTCATGACTTTGAGTGATTTTTGCATGACTTTGAGGAGAACCATTTGTGTTTGCTCATAAATTGATTTTGTATTACATTGAAAGTGCGTTGTGACCTTGTGAAAATCGATACTTGTGGTTGTACTTATTTTGTATGCTGAGAATGTTATTATTGTTTTTACTGCAATTAATGACTGTGGCAAATTGTATGACAAACTTAGGACTAAACCGGGCGAGATTTAGAGCCTTATAGTTTTTATCTATTAAGAGATATCTTTTTTGATGCGCAATTAACTTTGCTTCATTTTCATTGCTGGTTCTTTTTCAATTGCGTGTCTACATCTAAACATGACATTTTCCCTTTCATTCCTTTCATCATATTTTGACCCTAAAGATCAATCTTGTTTTGAGGAATACAACCCTTGTGCAACTCTTTGAGTATTTTAAATAAACTTTCTTTCACCTTTGAACCCTTGAATTTTGTTGAAAATGATTGACCACCTCAGCTTTAGTAGGAGAATAAATTTTATGGACATTAGTGTGATTCAAGTGTTGGAGGAGTTGTCAAAAGAGGGGAAGCATGAGGAACAAAATGGAGTTGGTTGGGGTTGATGTGATGCTTTCTTGTAAATATGTCATCTTTAAAAGAAAAAGAAAAAGAAAAAAAATGAAAAAGAGAAAAAAAAAATGAATAATGTGGCTACAATACGGTGATTCATAGTGTTCCAATTCAAATAGAAGAAGGGTGAATACAAAAATTTGATAAGTTGATGTGATTGCTCTCTTTACTCATTCATGCTACCTAGAAACACCATTCCCCTTCCTAGCCTTGTCACAATTCACCAAATAAAGTCCTTATTGATGTATGCATGTTTTGATAACTCTTAGCACTTGAAATGAAAAGCAGAGTCAAATTGTGTGCAATTAGTGGTAGAAGATAGAAGAACACACACTCTCATACACTAATGTGCTTCAGTGAAACACCTTTTTCTAGTGAGGATTGGTTCCTTTGGTTGATCAATGAAAACATCTTTGCCATAGTTGTTAGTCTCTTATAAAACATATGCATACATTCTTGTGATATTTCCATTGTGAGCACCATAGCTAAGGAATTGCAAGGTTACACACTGTAAGACCCGAGAAATTTAAGTAATTAAATAATTAATTAATTAATGCAGGTAGTGGGAGCCTTTATGGTAATTAATGCTAGCTTGCATGATATGGAGTAGTACTAACTCAAGTGGTTGAGAGTATTTGGTTATGTGAGAGGACATAGGTTTGAGTCTTGTGTCTGTTAATTCTGTGTATTTTTAATTGTTTATTATTTTAATAATAAACTGCTTGATCATGATAAGTGATAATAAAATCCTAGATTTATTGGAATTATCATGAAACATGAATGGGTTGAATGATTGGGCATTGTCTTGATAATTAAGTTGTTGTGGGTTCGAACCTTGGCTAGCACAATTTAGCCTTGACTTGTTTGTGTTTTATTATATTTTTTTTTTGGTTCTGCTAGGTTAGGGAAAACCTAGAAACACTAGTAGCCGTCAGAGAAACCAAAGAGGTATGGAATAATCAGTTAGAGTGTAATGAATTCACTTAATGGTGTAAATTAATATTTTCGTTTTTGGTGAGTAAAGGACAATTATTAGGCTAATTTGTGAGGGGAAGGAGTGTTAGAAGGGGGGAAGAGTTGAATTTCGTGTGGATTGTTGGGGAGAGTTCTGGAGGGCACAAGAACGTGAGAAAGAAGAGTGCAGAGAGACTTTTTTGCAAAGGTTAGAGAAAGACTTGGAGCTAGATCAATTGTGGTGCAAGAAGGACTCTAGGATTTCTAATTGGAGCAAGGAACACAAGGTTAGGGAGCTACTTTATTTTTCATATTAAATTGTATGATTTTACGTGGTATGTTGTATGATTGGGTGACTTTTCTGCATTAAAATTCCACTAGTTTTGAGTTTCTGGAAATTCCCAGAAATCGCCTGGCGACTTTGAAGGCCCGCCAGGTGATGCAAGAGCATGATACCCATTTCTGGATTTTTTCAGATGAACCGCCGGGCGACACGGGTGTTTCTGCCAGGTGGCATGAATAGTAGTATGATTTTTGTGTTTTTTTTATGGACTTTATGATATTTTGGGTTGTTACGAAAGTATCCTAGGCATATTGAATCAGTGATCTTGTATGATCGTTAATATTTACTGTGTTTTATGATACTTGAATGACAAAATGGATTGCAAATCATGAAGGGTTCATGTTAGAGTTTTGGGTCGAAACTGTTAATATGAATTTCGGGGTTTTAACCATGATGAAACTACAATTATATGATTGTACTGGATGAATATGTTGGGGAAGAAACCAAATGGTTGTAACTTTATGCGTGTAATTGAATGGAATGAGATTTGGGAATTTAGAGTTCTTCACGGGTGCGGGAAAAATCTGGGATTTTTCCAGAACTGTATGCACCGCCTGGCGGCGGGTGAACTGCCGCCAGGCGACTCATGTTAAAACAACCCATTTTCTGGGTTTCTGTTAAGAACCGCCTAGCGGTAAAGAGTTGCCACCAAGCGTTGAGTGTGGTGTTTTATTCACGAAAAAAGTTGTTTTTCCTATTTTTGTGGAGCAGGTATCGCTTGACACTGGTTTTGTACCGCCAGGCGCAAGGTTCCTAACTTCTGGGCACTAGGCGCCACTGATTTTTCTAGTCTTTGCAACTTTCTTAAAACTGCATTTTCTTGTTCGTTAACCATCCGATTTAGCTGAAATTTTGAAAGGTGATTCACAACATGTTGTTTTTCACTTTGAACGGTGGAGATTTGAATTGGATGTTTGTAGATGGAGATATACGTCACTCATGATTGGTTGCTTTAATTCCCTAATAGTATGATTATTAATAGATGATTAAGTGTGCTTAAGTGCTGGTATGGCCTTGATTGGTGAATGTATATATATATATATATATATATATATATTTATATATATATATATATATATATATATATATATATATATGTGTGTGTGTGTGTGTGTGTGTGTGTGTGTGTGTGTGTGATTGATGAATATGTTTTTGGTAGTGGTTGTTGAGCCATGTTGAATATATGAACCTATATATGTTAGCTCGAATGTATGATGTTATAAGTGTGAGAAAAAGGTCATTATTGATGATATCACTATGATCGAGTGTTGCATGATCATGATGGATTTTGGGAAAATATGGGAACACGATAATGATACTTTAAATGTAATGGAATTACGAGGGCATGCAGAATAAGTATATAGCTTTGATTGTGTCTTATGTGGTGTATGTGAATTGTAAGCATGCAAAGGGTTGGGAAAATGAGAAGGGGAAAATAACGTGTGTGTTGGAATTGATTTAAGATGTGAGTATATATGAATTATAAAAGAGAGGAATGTGTGTTTATAATTGAAAGATGCATATGTGTTGTGATGTTGTAATTTGGAGTATATGAATGTGTTTGTTGATTTATGGATGTTTGAGAATTGAATGGTTGAATGCTAGAAACTGAATTATAGCACCTAAAATCACTAGTGTCACATTACTGGTGTAGCGCCTAAGGGTGCAGAGTGGACTTTTAGGCGATAGTAGGAAATAGGGAAGTCTTGTGTGTTATGGCGCTTAGGCTGTGCTAGGAGATGGTGTAGTGGCAGGGTGCGTTTGTGATACTTTTTGCATGACTTGTTGTGTTGGTCATGGTCTGGGATATGATTGATATTGTCATGAACGGGTAGGTTCATGACTAGTGATGAACACGTGATTATATGAGCGAGGAGCGGTGGAAAACTAGGGCTGAGCGCCACAAGGTTGAGCGGTGGAAAGTGGGGCTAACCATCATTCAATTCGTAAAATCTGGTGTTGAGCGCTGCTAAGACAAGGCTGAGCGGTAGCATTGCTAACATGTCAAAAAATAGGTTTTTAATCTTGTTTCTCGCGAGGGTTTGGACCGTTCCTTATTTTACACCACAAAGAAATACTTTCGGGTGCTTGGAGAGCCTCTTGGAGGTTGCTAGGGGTGTTGGGAAACTCTCCCACTCCTCATTGGGTCTTCTCCTCCATTCATGGTGGGTTTTTCCCCTTTTTGGGGTTGGAGAGGAAGATGGGTTGCGAATTGGAGAAGGAGATACGAATGGGAGGCACAATTGGAGCATGTAGTATTGCCAAGAACCTTGGGAGAGGGCTTGCATCTTTTCTTTGGTTTCCATTTCTTCCCTATCTCTTCGATTTGTAAAACCTAAGTCCTCCACCATGGAAAGCTAAACCTATTTGTTGATATTAGAAGCAATGAATTGAATTCTTGTGTATTGTGTGATGTTAATCCATATGCTTTTCCATTTCTATGTTAGTATTTGATTTCCATGCTTAATGCATGCTTTGGTTTGGCCACCCATGCATGATTTGTGCTTCTTGAGGTGTTGGAAAATGTCTTTTGAACCTAGAACTGAAATTGAATGCCTAATGGAGCTTGTATCTAGGAATAGAATATGATTCATTAGAAATATTAAGACATTTGATCTTAGTGCATGATTTTACTTGTTGAGGATTCAAGGAATTGGAACTTGATGAGTTATCATAGACTCAAAGTCACTAGGAACATGATTTGAGTATTCTACAATCTCCTCCAATTATCTTCTAAATAATCCAATATCTCTAAGATATATTTGTTTGTTATAGAGATGTAAAAAGATTTAAGAAAATCTTGCCATATTTAAAAAGATTTGGTAGTTATTATCTTTTGATATTTCATGATATAATTAAACAAGATAATTATTTAATAATACTAAATAAAATATCTAAAGATATATTTTTCCTAAATTATCTTTAATCATGAATTACCAAAGCTCTTTTTTTTCAGGAAAAAGATAGAGAAAACCTGATGTGACCCCAACAAGCCCAGTATCAATATAAGGTACACCATCAAGCCCAAGCCCATCAAGCGACCCAATAACAAGGGGCATGCTCAAAAAAATCCAATTGGGCATCATCCAAGATGGCCCAAATCCACATGGGCTTCTCACACTCTTCACATGGCCAAAGAAGATGTGAAGATTTGAAGAGGTGTATCAAAGAGCAGTAGAATAGCAATAAGATTGGCCATTTTTTTAGGCATCGTTTTCTAGAATAATAAGTCAAACAATGTGTAGTTGAATTACTAAAATTGGGTTTGACTAAGCCCAATAGGAGATTTGGCCATGAGCTACCAAATTTTAGGCTATTGTAATCACTCTTGAATTTTAAGCAATAGATGCCTAGTGTTGAGAGTACTCCACTCCTATTGCCTTTTGAGAGTCACTTGAGTTAGAGGGTTGAATCATCTCCTCTAGCCACCTTCCTATATCTTCTTTAAGATAGAATTCATTACTCACCTTTCACTCCAATTTCGAGAACAACCTTCATCCTGCACCTTGCTTCCGCCAACCCACACTCTTCCATGGAGCTCTCTTCTTCACCTACATCCAAGGAGTTCCACCATAATGGTATCTAGAGCCACTCATGCCATTGTTCATCATTTGTGTTGGTTTGAGTAAGGTTTCCTTCCATATCTTGTGTTTTTCTTTTCATTTTCGTATTGTTCATCTTTTTTTTTTATTCACGTTTCCTTCCTTTTCTACTGATTGTCATTGAAGCTACATGAATCTTGTTGATTCAAATTGTAGTATTCCTTGCTTCAATGGTGAATATGTGTTTTTAAGTTCCATTTTTTTTTGTTCTAGCACTTGTTCTTTGATTCCTTGTTATTTTTTTTTATCATTTTAATCGGTGCATCTTTTAATTTTCAGTTCATCATCTTGTGTTTTGTCTTAAGTCATGTTTAAGAATTTTGTTTCATCTTCATTTTTGTTCTTATTGTTAAATTTTGCACATGCTTGATGAGAACCAAGTCCTACATCACACATTTGAGCTATGAACTTCAAGTGATTCTTGTGGATGTGTAAGGCAAAGGTCTCACTATTTTTCTTCTATTTCACCGATTGGATTATGTTTTAGAGTGTCCTAGATGTTCATTTTGATATATGCTTGATTTTAGATCATAATCAAGCTCCAAATCGAATTTATTTGTCCATTGAACATCTTCCACTTTCAATATGCTTTTGCTTCAGTTTTCAAAATTTTTTCCATTGCACACCTAGTGTTTGAGAAGTGTCACGAGTGACTCAGTGCACCAAATTTTAATTTGATTGTTACTTTGAAAAGCTAAGTCATAGAAGAAAATTCTCCAACAAGAATGATTCAATTATGTTGAGAATTCAATTCTATACAAATGTTTGAAGTAGAAGCAACTCTCTGCGTTTTTCAGTGCAAATCTGTTGTTGTTTCCACTTATGTCCTGACGCACACTTTTCTTGTTTGATTTAACTGGAACGATTCATAGCACATAATCACCTTTAGATTTTTGCCTAATTTTCTGAACATCTGGACAAAAAATTAGAAAAAAGAATCATTCAAATATGTTCAGTACAAAAAATATGATAAATATTCAAAGTTAAGGCATCTGTCATTGTTTAGTGCATTTTTTGTGTGTTTTGCTTCAAAATTTCAGTGCTCTTGCTCTATACATTTGCTTGTTTATGTGTGTATTCCATATTGCCATCATTTACTTTCAATTGGAGTGGATTAGTTCCCTAAAATTGGCCCAAATGCAATGAATACCATAAGCATCTTATGAGCACTGCATTTTCTGTTTTCAGTTTTTAATCCATTCTACTTTCATTCTAGGATTCCTTTTGATGTGCTTTCCTTTCTTTCAAGCCTTAATTTCTTGATTGTCCTTTTTGGCTATTCAATTCAGTCTTGTTTCATGAATTCCACTTTGGTTTGGCATTTCTAATTGGCTTTTCTTGCTTTATTTGTTGTTTCCTTCCAATTACAATGCTCTCGGTTTTGGTGGTTTGATTTGGTGATGCAATGCTTCCTTCTTATTGATAGACAATGGTAGCATCTTAGGTGGTGGATGTGATTCAATGCTTTAGCCTAAGGCTTTCAATTGGCAATTACCTTCCCTCCCACACCTAGTCCGATTTGAGCTACAAATTTTTGTTGAGAGTGTTGAGTGCTAACCATTTGGATTTCGCAAAGTTTTCTTTGTTTTTGTTTGCTGTTTTGTGCAGTTTCTTGTTGTTGTTTGGCTATTTGGTGCTGCAATTTTCTTATCCACAAAGTGCCCAAGGGTGTTCAAATTGGTGTGTGCACATAAGCCATCAACTAAGGCATTCTTTACTAGTAGTCAAAGGAGCTCATTGAACCATCATTTTGAAGACTTTTGATTGGCCATTGTGGCTTGTAATTTTTGCATCTTAACAATTTCCATCTTTCTCTACAATTTGGTCACTTCTTTTGGTATATTTGGAGCTTCCTTAGTGCCTAATTTTTTATCCAAAGTTCATTGATATCATAGTGCTCTCGGGTTGCTCCTAAAAGTGCCAAATTGTGTTCCAAATTTGGTTGCTTATTACTTGTAATTCTTGGCCTACTTAGGTGTCTTGGGAAACCACAAGGTGTTCAATCCCATCTCCTAAGTAGAAGCTTTGCATACTACATAGTGATTCGCTTTAGTTGTAAGTGTGTTGAAAGTTCTAAGTGTTTTCTCACCTTACATTAGGCCACATAGCTTATATTCATGTTTTCTTGCAATACGTTTTAGAGGATTAAGTTGTGAGACCAAAGTCTCTCATATTTTTGTCATTTAGGGGTCCGTATTTAGTGTGCTAGTTTTTCCTCTTTGAGTCTTGTTTGTGTGTTTTGTGCTTCGTGCCTCAAATGATTCTATTTAACACTTAGACAATTGTGTGCTCTTTGAAACCTTTTGCAAGTGTATCTTGGCAAGGATTGACCTGGTGCTTAAGAAGTCTTAAAGACTCACCTCGCCTAACCTAGAGGTCCACTTGGGATTAATTTCATCTTCCACACTTTGTTCAAGTTTCTAAGTTCTTTCAATCACCATGAGCACTACTTTCTTAAGAAATTTCCCTCAATTTTTTTGAGAAACTTTTTTTTTTCAAAATTGTTTCCTAGATGACTGTGTATCCCTATTCTACTTTGCATAATAATTTTTGGGATCAAAATAGTTTGCATTCTAAATATAGTGAGCATTACTTGCATCATAGGGCTATGCATGACATTCCCCAGTTTGGTAGCAAAGTAGATCCAATGTCATACTTAGCTTGAGAGAAAAGGATTGAAAAATTTCATCCATTCATTATTAGGAGTAGTAAATATTGTATAGTTGATTTGTGCACTTCTAGGTTTATAACACATGCATCTGAGTGGTGGCATTCAAGACAGAATCTGGTTCACATTGGTAGAAAATATGCCATTTGAAATTGGGAGGATTTGAGGGCTTGCATGAGGTGACAATTTGTTCTAACTAATTTTGAGAGAACTCAAGCACTCAAACGTGAGTTGAGAGAACTCGTGGAGAGAGGTTTGAATTTCATTGACAATAAGCCACAATTCCTTCGCCGTGCAACTAAGTATAAAAAGCAATGTGACATACTCTTGTGAGAGAAAAGAGAAAGAGCATTCTAGAAACAAAGAGAGCAAGAGGAAAGAAAAAAAGTTGAAAAAGAAATGAGAGACAAAGAAGAACGAAAGGTAGAGGAGATGTTGAGAAAAGAGAAGGAGAAAAAGAAAGAAAAGAGTATGAAGACAAAGAGAGAGTAAGACAAGAGGAAGAAATAAAAAGAAAAGAGGAAGAGTTGAAAAGAAAAGAGGAAGAGATTAAGAAGAAAGAAGCAAAGGAACTATTGTCTAGGACAGTAAAGATACAACATCCTTGCATAGACCTCTAGATCAAGCTTCCAAAGGGAGTGATTCCATCTTTACACTCTACCTTATCTTCCATTAATTCTTTTATCTTGGTTCTTTCTAAAAATGTTTTTCCACCTTCATTCATTATTTTAAACTCCTCAAAAGATTTTGCAAAATCATACTTTGAGTTAATGTTGCCTACTAGGTTTCAGATAACTCAAAGTACACCAATTTTTTTTTTGTAAAGTCGACCTTGTTTATTTTCAAGTAACTTTCAACAATACAACAAGACCTTCTTCTTTTGTCCTCTACTATAGATATACTTTTGCTTATCAATAAGATCTTCCTTAAAAGTATGGTGTTCATTCCACTTTCAAACAAAAACTAAATAAAATATGCTTAAAAAACAATGATAACTAAAACTATGCTTAAAACAAAAACTATGCTTAAAAAAAAATAACTAAATAAAATAAAATAAAATAACTAAAGAAAAAAAAATGTTAGTACAAAAATTGAGAGAAAAAAAAATGTTAGTGATAAAAAAAATAAAATAAAAAAAATAAAATCAAATAAAATCAAAAGAAGAAAAATAAAAATAAGAACTAAAATGATAAAAATTCTAACCGTGTTCCCCGGCAACGGCTCCAAATTTGATAACGCTGTCGTTGACACGTTCAAATTAATACTATTAAACTATAGCAACTTCAGTATTGCTAAGATAATAGTCAACAAAATAGAAAGGGTAAAGTAACCCTAAGTCGTCTCCCAACGAACACGGAATTGATTTTTAACAAATTAGTTCTTATAAAACTATACAAAGCGGTTAGTCAAATAAAATAAAAAATATAGGTGATTAAGATAAACAAAGATAGAAATAAAATTTAAAAGATAAAAAGAAATAAAAACAATAGTAAAGAAAATAGATTGATTCCATTGCTTTTTCAAAATAGATTCATCATCGGTTATCTAAAGATTATTGCTCAATTAATTATTGTTATAGATTTACAAATTAATCAATGTAGAGTCTCAATTAATTTGTTGGCGTTCTCACTTTTAACCAAAGTACAGTCTCAATTAAAAGTGAGAACTTTTAGATTATCCACAGTAAATTCAACC
>Ga0214544_1003505_pt1 | contig 32361 bp, 11 predicted proteins | sample CNSS3metaG_FD_160074 | JGI IMG/M metagenome (GOLD analysis project Ga0214544, IMG submission 160074) | Root nodule microbial communities from cowpea collected in UCLA plant growth center, Los Angeles, California, USA - CNSS3 | ecosystem: Host-associated > Plants > Roots > Nodule | place: USA...
ATGAAGTTTGTGTTTGTGAGGTACATTAGGCAGAGCTATTATTATTGTTGTGCATTGCCACTTTAGCAGTACTGAATGTTAGTTTTGTTGTTGAGTTGCGTTTTATTTAGCTTGTTTTCTTTATCAAATGCAGCTTCTGCTTTTGTGTTCGCTTTAGGTGACTCACTTAGTTGGAAATCATGGTTCTTTTCTTGTCCTTACCTTGGGGTTGGAGAATAATTATCTGTAGTATGGTAAAGGAAATGTAATTGCTTTATTATTATTTAATTTATCTACGAAATTGTTTTGTTCTAAAAATAATTATTTTTAAATGAATGTAAAAGTAGTATCTCGATATCTGTATTATCTCTTTTTGTGATATCCCATTTAATAGAATAACTTTAATAAATAAAACATCACATGATAATAAAATAGAGCTAATAGTAGAAAGTATATATAATTTGACCATTATTGTTATTTCAAATATACTTTGAAAAAAAAAGTACCATGGACTCAAAAGATTGACAAAAGATTGCTCAACATTGGACTAGTTTTTCAAAAAATATTCAAAAGAGTAATAACCAACGAGTCTAAACTACACAACAACACGAAAACAAACACAGGAAAAAGAAGGGTAAATTAGTGTATTTAAGCATTTATGCGTAAATATAGTTACATAAGTATATAATCCAAGAAACACATACATAGAGAAAAGAAACATTAACTTACAAAATTTTCACTCAATTAAAACCCAATTGACTCTTGACTCAATATTTGGACTATGTGCCTTGATATAAAATTCTAAGGTAGCATGCTCTTATGTTGATTTCTAAATTCTGCATAGTCTAGTCACAAGGCGTTATCACTCAATTAATCACAAGATTTTGGGAAGACAAGTGGACTAGTCTTAGACCTTCTGATTAAACCAAGCCTAAAAAGATTAAAAAAAATAAGTGAAATTTAAACTTTTAATATTTTAAAAAAAGTTTAAATAATGTTTTATTCTTATTTTTTTTATCCTTGTTTTTATTTTTATTTTGGTTTTTTTTTTCGTGCTCAATTTGTTTTTTGTTTTGTTAAATTAAGTTTAATTTTTTTTTATGTTGACTCAGTTTAAATTGATAACGACATATAGCGAATGATCATATTACATGGACGATTTTAATTATGATTATTTGTGTTGTATTCAAATAAGTTATTATTTTAGTTAAATTTATTCAATTTTGTCTCATCCTCCTCTGCTTTATTACCTTCAATCTCCATTCTATCGTGACTATCACATCACTCCTTGATCACCTTCACCTTCCATTTCATAATCCTTCATCGGTGTCACTATCACACCACCACCACCAAACTAAAATTACTACTATCATCCTACAACTACTACCATCATAATCACTATTACACTAAAATCATTGACATCACTAAACTAAATCCACGATCACTGACACCACATTAAAAAAGAAAACTTAAGCTAAGCCAATAATACATGTGGCAATTAGATACTAATATCAATGTGAACAGGTGAAAATGGTACAAGACGATGTTCATTTAAAATTGAATTGAATTTAAATTCTGGTTTCTCAATCTTAATATATTATTTAAAATTATTATATATAATATATTTTATTAAAAATATATATAAGTAACTTAAAAGATAAAAGTGATAAAAATATTATTTAATCTTATGAAATATGTGACATCCCATTTTTAATAGAATAAATCTACTTAATAAAACATCACATAATTATAATAATAAAAGAGCAATCAGATGAACAGTACATAAAAGGATTCACCATTATAGTCATCCATGGATACACTAGAAATAAAACTTAGGCATGCCACAATGCCTTAAACAAAACATAAGAGTACAATTGTCATGCAAAAGACAGCTCATAAAGCAAGGAATTTAAAACTAAACACATAGTTCTTCAAAAAGGACTCAATAGTGAGCCACAACCCAGATGCACGAGAACCACCCTACACCATAGCATCGTCACCACCCTGAGAACCTCCGGGAGTTTCCACATCTGCTCACACCAATTAATTGGTGATCATCGCAAAAAAAAAAAACAAGCAAAGAAACATACACCAAAAGCAAGGTTAAGCTAGAGAAAATATTTTTAACACATTATTGAGCAAGCAAAAGATACAACAGGTTATAAATAAGCAAGCAGTAGGCACCCAAATCATGTGACAGTAAACAATTACAGGACTCTTAGACTCAATATCTGGATCATGCTCTTGATATAGAATTCTAAAAGAAGTATGCACATGTACTGGTTTCTAAACTCTGTAGAGTCTAGATGCAAGGGGTTAGCATCCAACCCCACACATGGTTAATCCTCTAATGTCTTGGGTCCAATATGTCCCAAGACTAGGACCTCCTGCCACTCTCAAGACATAAATTATCCTACTCTATGTGAGCGTGAATAATTATTAGAGTTCAGAATACATTTCTTTATCTAGATATCTTCCATGTCAAGGTATACACTAACCACCATCACCAAGAGTTTCCCTTGAAACTCTTTTACTAACAAAATCCACATGCCATATCAATCATCCAATTCTCATGCCAAACCACCAACAACCATACAGTTATGTTTTCCATTTCATGCACAAAATAACAAGATCTCATTCAATCTCATGCTTTATAAATGAATATCAATGTCCAACCCAACCAAATCATGGCTCATTACATAACAACACATTCATTTCAGTCTCATCCAAGCATACATAACAAGCATGATCACATATATCGAGCAAGGAATAGTAAAGAAAGCAGTTATGGAACAATCAGCAGCCAACACAACACCTCCTGCCAGAGCCTTCGTCCAAGCTAAAGGTTCTTGCTCATGTAAAAGGAGTCCTTTCGCTCAAGCGAACCCTTCTCACCTAGGCAAGAACTCGACAGTGAGTGTTGTAGGGTTCTAGCGAGTTCTCGCTCAGGCGTAAGCGTTTCGCTTATTGTTAGAAGTGGGCTTAAGCCTAACTCAACCCCACAAAATCGGCTTGTAAAGTGAGGATTGCACCCACTTATATATTGTGAATTGGCCTTATCTTTAGTTGATGTGGGACTTCCAACACACCTCCTCACATCGACGTATATTCATCTCGTGCGTGGGATAAGAAATTAGTAGGTGGTCCATTAGTGGCTCGATATCAGGTGAAACAGAATATCCAAGAAAATTCGCTAGGATAGGCTCTAACTTGGCTCTAATACCATGTTAGAAGTGAGCTTAAGCCTAGCAAGACCACTTCTCGCTAAAAAACACACTTAGTCGCCTAGGCGACAACTCGTGCTGGAACCAGGGATGAGTTCCTACTACTCTCACTTAGACGAAGGTCACCCGCTTGGGCGAGATTAGTAGGTTCTCACTTGTTCGCACCTACAATACCTCACTCAACCATGCACACCCACACGTCGTACAGTTTCATGCAACAATAATCTCATTCGAGCATCAAATCTATGAAAACAGACAAGAAAAGCAGGCAAAATGTCTTGAAAACGTAACCCTAGCTTCCCTTACCTGCTTAAATGCTAGCAAACGCAACCAGGTACGAAACTAAGGAGTACCACAACTCTAAAAATCAAACAGTGAATTGAAAACAGGAACACCAGGACAAAACAAACGTAAAAGCCCAAAAAGAAAAAATGGGGAAGAAAGGACCAAGAAGTTTCAAAGTTCGACTTACTTGGAGGTAGAATGTTTTTAGCTAGCTCGAAGTTGGAAGGATCTCTGTGCCCTACCAAAGCTCTTTGCTGGAGACAAGAGAAGGGAAAGAAAACTATTTATTACAAAGTGAGACGGAGTGGAGGAGTTAGAAGCTGGAGAGGAGTATTAGGGTCCTTCAGTAGACTGATCTTAGGTCCACGAAAAGACCAGTTCCATAAGCCCATTATACTTATAAGACTGAAAAATTGGACTTACAAAATAAAATACTTATATTAAATTGTAATTATATTTTTATAAACTTATTTATATTTAATAAATATATTATAATTTTAAAAATCACGGATATAAATAGTTAAGAAAAATAGAATGAAAAAATGAATAATTTTATTAATGTGGTGTGATAGAATAATTTTATTGTATAAATAAAATAATTTACAAAATAATTTTTAAAAAATAATTTGATATATTTTCAAAAGTAAAAATTAGAGTTGAAATAAAATTTAAATTAAAGTACAAATTATTATGAAATCTTGACAACTAAAAAGTTATATTTTAGAATAATAATACTAAGGGATTAATATGTTTGTAGTCTTTGAATTTTTTAAAACTTTGATATATTTTGATCCACTTTAAAATGGATGTATATACTTTTGAAATGGATGTATATAGTTTTTCTAATCTAATTAGATTAATCTTTTGTTCCATATATCACACACATTTTCACACGACACACGTTTTCATACTTATGAGAACATGTCGGGTATAATTGAACATAACTTAATTAAAAAATTATATTTATTTATACGTCAAAATTTAAAAATTAAAAACATATTTAAATTTAATATTAAAATAACATATTTAACAAATCTTCCATTTATACTTGAAAAGTTAAATATTAAAATAATATATTTAACAAATCTTCCATTTATACTTGGAAAGTTAAAGGTAGGATTTATTGTTTATATTTATTATTTTTTTTACTTTTTTTTTTTTTTTTTTTTATGTATCTCCACTTTTTCCTTGTTGGAAAGAAGTATATGCAAAGGGATTGTATTATGTTCTTAAAATTTTTTAAGAGCTTCTTCCCATAAGTATTATTTGTAGTTTTTAAGTAAAGAAAAATTAAATTCAATCAATCAAATGTGTAAATGAATGGTAAAAACAACAAAGAGTAGTATTTAAAAACTATATTTTCATAAGCAAAAAATCACAATCTAAAGTTAATTTTGATAATAAAAAACACATGAAGAAAAGAAAATTTACAAATATATTTATATTAACTTATCTTAATGACAACTTCCATTCATGTGTTGACAAATTATTTAAGTTTCCCTAATGTGAAGATTATTCAAAAGTTACTTCCAGTTTAAACTTCTTTTAAGATTTTTACATACATATTCTTCACCGTAAAATTTACTTCTTAATTGTTGTAAATGTCTTCAGAAGAGAAACTTAGATCTAACATCCAGACAAATGACCGACAATTCGAACTTTAATTAAAGTCGTCGAATATCAATCTTTAATTCCAACTTAATATTTTGTATTTAAAAATTAATTAAAATATTATAATGGGATCAAACTTACTTTAAGTTTAATCATAACGCAATTGAAGAGAAATTTAGGAGTTGGGTTTTGTTGGGATTTTATAAACCCTTCATTTGTAGGTCAATAAAATATAGACTTTATTTAGGAATAGTTGGATTAATCCGTACATAAATCAAATTGACAGTTCTAATAAAAAAACATTAGTAGAATATTAGGAACAAAATTTATCTTTTAACATATTTTTACAATTTCTGCCTCGGTTATTAAAATAATTTTACCAATATTTTTATAATTTTTGTGAACTTTATTAAAAAAATAAAACTATTCTTTGGTTATCAAGAAACCGAACTATTCTTTCAAAATCGGTGCCTTCAGAATCTATGCTTATAATGATTTAGGCTTCGGTTCCCCTTTTATTATTAAAACTCAAAAATTCTTATTTAATTCTTTATTCTCGAAAATTGGATTATGCTTTTCTTAATCTAAGATTTATTCTTTTATTTTGTTTAACTAGTTAGAATCCTTTTAATGAATTTCTAAACCAAAAAAAACTCTATTTTATTTTTATTTAAAATTTGATTTTATTTTTATTAAGTAATTATATAACAAATTATATTATGTGAACTTGATAGTATTTGGACCTTTTGTTTATTTAGTAGTTTAAACAAGTTAATACGTTCGACAAAGAGTCATTATGAGTCATACAGATAGAGTCGTTAGAGACAAAGAATATGAAGACAATGTAGATATTAGGAAGTTTATTTGAGTTTGTTTTCAGTTTGTTTAGAACTACACTATGTTAAACTGCAATAGTTTTATAGTGTGGTCGATCATAAATGACGATTTATGATTAAAAGTTTGTTATTGAGTAGAAATGTAGCACTGAAATTACTAAACACTTCATAACTCCACCATTTGATTAATTCATCATTTGAGACTCGTGGATTATTGTAATATTGATTTTCCATTTTCAAAATATAATAATCGTCATAATACATAATACATACAATACCAGGATATTGTTTATTTATTGAAACGGAAGTGATACACAACGGTAAAGTACAGTGAAAACACTTTTACAGTAACCAGCAACAACACCCAATCCACTCTCCATGATAAAAATGGAGGGAGGGAAAAGGGAACAAACAAGAAAAGAAAAAAGAGCATGAACAAAAAAACAACTACACCGTTTTTATGCTGATAACTTTTGATGATATTATATAATCATCATCATTATTTAACTGTAAGTACCTCCAGTCCCATGGTGGAATCCCGTGGTATGACCATGCTCCCCGGTGGTGGAGTAGGGGGCCCCCTGTTTCGCCGCCGCATTATCCTCACGCGCTGCAGCGTTCTGATCACGCGCCGCCCGCTTGTCCAGCTCCGCCTGGTCTACCTTAGATTCCTTCTTCTGGGTTGCTAAATCCTTTTGCAACGGATCACGTGTTGTCATTCTTTCTGCCTGGTTATAGAAGAAGAAGATTTATAAGGTGACATTTGATGAATATTTTATGAGAAATATGATGGTATAGAAGATAGAATGATTGATACCTTCTCTTGGACAGTGGCCTTGGTCTTTTCCATGCCAGCTTTAGCAGATGCACCAATGTTGGAAGCCTTTTCCTTCATGGATTCTCCTGCATTCTTTCCTCCCTGCATTTTCAACTATTGATTCTATTCTTTTCTTTCTTTCTTTCTCAGATTAGGTTTTCTTCAGCACGCTGTATCACACTCTAACATCGCACACCCAATAAATAGATTTAGGTGCTACTCTATGTTTCCCACACCTGCACCTGTAGTAGTACGCGTGGCAGCTTTCTCGGCTTAGTTTCATTCATCTTCTTACACGTAATTGCCGCGTGTCAGTCAGCTACCACCTTCAACAGTGGTGGAGGTTTCCAGTGTTAGGGGCACGTGCCTGTCACTTTTCTATAATCTGTAATGAAATTCGATTTTATCCATTCACGATCCCTGTTTTATCTGTAGTTACTTTCTTCAAATAATTTGGATTTTTCTTAATTTATTTGAAAAATATTGATTTCTATTGTTTAATTTTTCTAAAATTTATTATTATTACATGCGAGCGATAATCGTGTCCGTGTCTATGTTCGGATTTTATAAATAGTTATATTATATTATAAGTTAATAATATACGTAAGTCGATTAAATTAATATATAAGAAAAGCATAATGAAAGTAATAAAAAGTATTTAAATGTCAGTAGTAAAAATTATAAATATAATAAAAATATATATATGTGACAATTTTGTATCAAATATTTCAAAACAATGGTATTTATATCAAAATAATGGCTATTTCTAAAAAAATCAGTTATAATTATATTTTTTTTAAAGTTAGTTTATAATTGTATAATAAAAGTAAAATTGAAATAAAAATTGTGTATATCAAAATATGTATATCATTATATATAGGTATATTATTTTTAGAAAATAATATAATATTCTCCATTCTTGTTAATAAATAGAATTTAAATCTAAGTCAATCCTACAAAATCAATTAATAAGGTAAACATACACATAGATTATAACAATGTTCTACTAGTCATTCAAACTTATATAGAGACAAATGGACTAAGGGTTAAAGAGTGGCCCAAGTCTTGGTGAAAGGAACTTTTTGAAGTCTTAATGACCTTATGAAATTAATCTTATGAGTGGAAGTTATCCATTATAAGTGCTAAAACTTCTTTGTAGTTCAACATTAATTTGTGTTATCTGAATGATTGAGTTTATAGAAGTCTTCTATTATGTTACTGGTTTTCTAAGATTGTATTATTGGATTGACTTATTTGTGAGACTCTATGACAAATTATTTGTACATTAAGCTTATCTTTTTTTTGTTTGAGTTTTTTTCTTGAAATTTTCTTCTTTCGCAATGATCACTTTAGGTTTACATATGGGGTTTCACTAGGAAGAACAAACATCAATGAGACATGAGTCCAACCACATATAAGGTATTGACACTAACTCAAATTTTTAAGACAATGGATTTATGGGTTTTCATCCTCATATGGTGGTACTTCACTTTCTCATTTCTATCGAATGTAGGACTTAAACTCACATATGAATTCTCAACAATGATGTGAACATATGATGGAATAAGAGTCGACCACCTTTGAAGGGAGGCAATAGTAAAGATGTATAATGTGGAATTTTTAGTTCTTCTGCTCATAACTTTTTTGAAAGATGTTTTGTTTGTTTAAAGTTTGTTTATCTTTGTAGGAAAATTCCAAATTACTAAAGATGTATAAAATAATTCTTAAAGTATTCTTAAACTTATGAATTATTTGCATTCGCTCTATCAATAATTTTTTATTTTACTTAATAATTATTTTGAAAAATATTCATCACATTAATAATAGTATAATAATTTATTTATTTATTTTTAAATTACATTAAATAATTTTGTCAATCTTACATAAATGGTTTAATTATATTTTAGATTCCTAATAAAATTGGAAACTTTCGGTTCATTTGAGTCTTTATTAAATTTTTGTGGTCTATTGAATCTTTAAAATTTTAGAATCTTTTCGTTGAATGTTAGATTTCCTTTTGTTACCTATATGACATGACAATTATCTTGTATTGTCATTCTGCTTATATATTGTCACATAACATATTATTGCAAACTAACTACCATAATAACACAGATCTCTCGAGGATTTGCTGCTATATTTACCTAAAATTATTATTAAAGCTAATAAAAATTATAAATTTATAAAATATAAAGTTAAAAAATATAAATTATAAAATTATAAAATTACGAAATATAAAATAAAATATATAATTTTATAATTTTATAATTTTATAATTATAAAATTTTATAAAATTTAAAAATATTTACAAAAAAATATAAAATTTATAAACATTTTAAATGTTTGTTTACTTTAATTTTTTTTAAAATTCTAATTAATTTTTTTATACATTAATAAAAATTATAATATATCACTCGATCAAAATGACACAAGAACAAATAATAAAACTTTAACATAAATCTTGTATTTTTGAACTTTAATATATGTTAGCCGGTGATAAAAAAACATTCATAACAATTACATTAAATTTTTGTATTGTAATAAATAAAAATTATTTATATAATATAATAAAAAATTAAAATATGATTGATAATAAGTTAAAAGATAAAAAGTAATTAAATAAAATATATCTAAATAATATTATATATGATAAAAATAAACAATAAATAAAAATATTAAAAAATTATGCATTATATAAATAATTTAAAAAATTATTGAAAAATATAAAAAAAATATAAAAAATTATTAAAAAAATAAAAAAAATGTATAATTAATGATATAATAAATAATAAAACAAATATAAATATTTTTCTATACTATTTAGTAAATGAAATATTTATATTATTAAGAAAATATATAATAAATAAAAATATTATAAAATAATAAAAATATAAAATATAAAATATAAATTTTTTTATTTGACGTACATCATTTCAACATTAATAAAAATATTTTAAAGATGCATGAGTTTTCTTACAAATTACATAACAAAAACTAAAATATATATATATAATATAAAATATATACAATTACTTATTATTTTAATAATTTAAAAAATATGGTAAGAATTAATTATAAATATTTTTATAGTTTAGATAGAAATAGAATATGAAAAGGATGAATATTATTGTAGGATATATACATCTCTATGCATATTCTTCTAAGTAAAAAAATTTTCATATTTATATATATATATATATATATATATATATATATATATATATATATGAATATTATATTAAGGATACGTGCATCTCTATACATATTCCATATCTTATAGATATTCCATATCAGATGATTCTCAAAAAACGAATTTATTTCTCATCTTAAATTAGTTTTTCAGATCTTAGTTAAAGTATGTCACCAAATTTTTTATGTTTTAGGGTCGAACGTAATTTACTTTTTAGGGTAAGATATTAGCGAGTTATAAACCAAAATAATGTCTATTTTATTTTTTATTTAGTATGTAAAATAAGATGTTGTCTTTAATTTTTCTCGTTTGTACAAAAATTTTATATTTAATTTTATTTTTATTAAGTAATTATATAACAAATGTATTTGATACTGACAAAGAGTCAGTATGGAAGAGTCATTACACACAAGTCATTATAGACGTAGAATATAGATATTAGGAAGTTTATTTGAGTTTAACTACTGTCTGTTGAAAAATATACTGTGATCACAAATGGCGGTTTATGATTGAAATTGATATGAAATTTGTTATTGAGTAGAAACGTACCACTGAGATAACTAAACACTTCATGACTTGATATCTTCATCTTGAAGAGATTTTGAAATTTGTTTACTCATTAGATAAAAAACATTGGAAATTTATATATGCCTTTTATTTTCTTCATTCTTTCATTCTTTGATTTTTCATTTTAAAAATATAATAATCGTCATAATACACCACCAGGATCTTGTTTATTTATTGAAACGGAAATAATACATAACGGTACAGTACAAGTGAAAGCACTTCTACAGTAACCAGTAACAACACCCCATCCACTCTCCACTCTCCATGATAAAAATGGAGGGAGGGAAAAGGGAACAAGCAAGAAAAAAAAAAGCATGAACAACAAAACAACTACACCGTTTTTATTAAACCGATGCTAATAACTATATGATATTATAATCATCATCATTATTTAACTGTAAGTACCGCCAGTCCCATACCCATAATCATTTGGGTTTCCACCCGCACGGGTATTATGGGCCGTAGCTGTCCCTCCCGGTCCTCGATTGGTCCCAACGGGATGGGAGCCCACCACTCCCTCAGTCACGTGGCCTGTGGGCTGCCCAGTTCCGTGACCTGGCATCGCCGACGTCTGGTGGAACCCCGTGGGATGACCATGCTCCCCAGTGGTGGAGTACGTGCTCGCCTGCTTCGCCGCCGAGTTATACTCACTCGCCGCTGCATTATGTTGACGCGCCGCCTGTTTGTCCAGTTCAGCCTGATTGATCTTAGATTCCTTCTTCTGGGTTGCTAATTCCTTTTGCACCGGATCACGTGCTGTCATTCTTTCTGCCTGGTTATAGCAGAAACACATTTATAAAGTGATAGTAGAAATAGTATTAATATAATGATTGAAAAATAAATGATGGATACCTTCTCTTGGAGAGTGGCCTTGGTCTTCTCCATGCCAGCTTTGGCAGAAGCACCAATGTTTGAAGCCGTTTCCTTCACGGATTCTCCTGCTTTCTTTCCTCCCTGCATTTTCAACGATTGATATTACTTTCTTTCTTCCTTTCTTTCTCAGATAAGTTTTTTCTTCAGCTCGCTATATCAGACTCGAACACCGCACACGTATAAATAGATTTAGGTGCTACGGTCTTTTTCCCACACCTGCACATGTAGTAGCACGCGTGGCACGTTTCTCGGCCTAGTTTGATTCATCTTCTCACACGTAATTGCCACGTGTAAGTTAGCTACGACCTTCAACACTGAGTTTCCAGTGTTAGGGACACGTGGCTGTATATTTTTATAATCTGTAATGAAATTCGATTTTATCCATAGGTAATCTCAGTTTTATCTTCACAAAATTAAATATGTTTTTTGCTCTTAATTTTTATAAAAAAGTAGAATAATTTTTCTTTAAATTTTCAGATTTTTTAAACTTTTATCTTAAAATATATTGGACTTTTCTTAATTTATTTTAAGAAGTATCTAGTTTCATTGTTTATTTTTTCTCAAATTTATTATTATAAATATTATTGTTATTTTTATTTTTAAAAATAATATAATATATCTTTATTTTTGTTAAGTTTTATTTTAAATCTGATTTAATGATTTAATCTTATTAAATATAATCATAAGTCAAATTATTTTTTAATATTATAAACTATAAATTAAATGAATATAAAAATATATAATATTAATTAATGTGATTTTTTTATTATAAATAGTATATTTTAAATCTTTAAAATGAAGTGTTAACCCAATTTATAGTTTATTTTGTTATAAATATAATTTTTTAAAATTTTACATAATTAATTTTTATTAAATAATATTTGTTTAATTTTAACATAATAAAAATATAAAGATATACAACAATAAAATTATTTATATAATACTTTAATCTAAAAATAATAAATATAACTTTGTATTGATAATGTTTTTCAATAAAATTATTATATAACAACTTTTATACAGAAAATAATTTATATTATTAACGGATATATATATATATATATATATATATATATTATTTTTAAATAATATTTCTTTAAGAAATAAAAACAAAATATATTTTTTAAATTTAATTTACGGTAAATCAGATCAAAAATAAATCCAATATGTTATGATGCACATATACGATACGTGTATCGGATACGACACATATCCGATACGTCGATAGATTAATTTTTAAAATAATAAGATATGATACGTGATAGATACGCATATATGAACAATGAAAAGTGTACAATAATTCTTACAAACATAATAAATATATGATTGTTAATGTATGAATCCAAATTTTCTAATTAGAAACCAATTATTTTAGTAGTCAAAACTTTGTAACTAATGTTAGTGACCAATTTAAAAACCAATTCATCATTGAAACTATTTTAATTATCAATTTAGAAACCAATTATAATTTGTTAGAACTATTTTAGTTGTCAATTTGGTCACTATATAGTGACTAATTATTTTTTGTCACTAATTTTTGTCATTATTCAAAGATTTTATTGTAGTGTAGTACTACTTTATAAATTAAATACTTCATTGATAAGTATCTTTAAAGTATCCTAAAGTATCACACACGATACATGTCGGATACAGATACGTGACTGAAGTTGAAGTATCGGTGCATTATAGCCAATAAGTAAAGAATAAAATAAATATTTATTGAGACAAATTTTATATGAATGTGTAAACAATTTGCATTGTTAATAAATATATATTATTATTTTTAATAATATTATTTTAATAAAAAAATAAATTATAAATTATGAAATTTTAAAATAATAAAATAATAAAATTATATGCGATGAAACTGAACAGGTGATACGTCAAGATAATACATCATCCATTAAAGAGAAAGTTAACAGTTGGAATTCAATTAAAAAAATTAATTTTATAATTGTTTAAATTATTTGAAGGGATAGTAATAAAGAAATATGAAAATTATAATGACTTAACAAATGTTTGTCTAATATTTTATTTTAGTTCTTTTATTATTATAATGTATTTATTTGTTGAAATGAATTAATGATATTAGTATTTTTTTCAAGGATGATGTCAAATTTAAGATGTGAGAGTGGAAAACTAGATAGATCTACCATATGTTTGTCCTAGTTAATTACACTATAAATTGTTAAGATCATAAGATTCTTTTTATGGTAAAGGTTTTTTTAACCAAATGGTGTAATTCGTATTTTTATTTACAAAATTGAGTAATCTTTAAATATATATATATATATATATATATATATATATATATATAAATATGTATAATAATTAATATTAATTTTAAAATTTTAATACTTTTAACTCATTTATTAATCATTTAATTTTTTTTCTTAAATTCATAAAAAAAATACATATATTTTCACTTAAATCAACTCAGATACATCTTAGGAGTCTCCCTTAAATCTATCTTGTCAAACGAATTTAGCCTACAGCTACAGCTAAATACTAAAAATATGTGTTTTAATCATTAAACAATATAGTACATGTGTTGTATTGGATGACAGTGCCTAGGTGCAAACGCCAGCACAATGTGACCTTAACATTACAAATACACTTAGGAAACACAGAGCATGTCACTTCACTTAAAACGTTAGACGTACTACATGTATGCTTCTAAAACATATTTTAGATTAATTGTACTGTAATGGAACTTAATTATATAGATACATACACTAAAACAAATGTTAGATTTGTTTTACTCCAATGGTACTTATAGATAGATAGATAAAAGTAAAGTAATAATATATGTAACGTCCCAATGTAATTAAAGAAATGCTACATACAAATGATACTATATAGTAAATTTTGGGGTCCTAAATCCAACTCCTACAAACTAGGTACACCACGATGCTAAAAGATTACAGGATAACGATTTGACTAAAAGTATATAAATCCAAAAATAACGAATACATGGGTCATAGCCCTAATGAAAAGTCCAACAGAAACTAAAGTCCAATCCACGCAGACTATGCAGCGGAATTACCATCTTCTTGTTGTCCACGGATGTTCCTCGTCTCTACTCACACCAACAAGTTGATAATCATTGCAAAAGAGAGTACCACACAACAGAACACACAACAACAAAAGTAGGGTAAGCTAGAGCATAAAATCATTTCATCAATGGATTCAGATACATTTCACAGTACAACATACATACGTCACACAAGCATGTTACGACCTTCCAAACAATACACTACGACTCGACTTGACTCATCCGGATATATATATAACTTGGTTGGATTCAGCGGACGCTTGCACTTGTGGTGGATACCTCTGCTCACCCCCGAGCTATGTGTTACAAGTGTTTCATTGAATCAATTTCCCTCACCACAAGGTTAGCCCTTAATGAATTTCAGGCCTCCTGCTACTCTCACCACAGGAGTCAGTCCGCTCTAAGTGAGACTAACTGGCCCCTTAGAGTGTCAAGATGCAGTCCTTACCTTGAATCCTTACCTAGTTATACAGATGGGGCACCACCATGGGCACCCACTAACAAGGACCATAGAATTACGTCCCGACCACTGAAGCGCAACCCCGGAAGTCTCACCTAGAGACCCCAAGGAATTACACGCTGACACGGACCAACATTCATAAATCAGCAATACGAGAACATTAAATCATATTTACAATTTCATACCAACCCTTGGGATTAATTCCTCATACGTATCACATTTTGAATCCATACCACTAGTCATCACCACCCCATGAGTCTAAGGCCTCATCTCATATCAATACCATGTTACTTTAGTTCCAATCCACTCATTCATTTCATATGTCAAGTTCCCACAATACCCATCATTCACCATTTATGAATCATGTCATGCATACATAGCACTCCATTAGGCATATATCCATACATATGTACATGTATCTCATCATACCAATCATACCCAAACAATTCCAATCATCCGAGAGTAAACACACAACCAAAACACAGCACTGTCTCGCCCAACCCCTCGCTCAGGTTGAAGGGTCTCGCTCAAGTGAGTCCCCTTCGCCTAGGCGAGGGCTCAAAAACACCAAGAAAGCAACGCGGGATCTCGCTTAGGTGAGACCCCTCTCGCCTGGGCGAGATGCTCGCTCGCTCAAAATAAAGAGCGGGTCGCCTGGGCGACCTCTCGCGAAAAAGGGTTTGGGTGAGTCCCTGTTCGTCTCGCCTAGGCGAGACTGGCTGGCTTGGGCGAGATTAGCAGGTCTCGCCACTGTTTTCCTGCAACAGTGATCCACGCCAGCCCATCCCACATATATTAACACATTCACAGCTTATCACAACATCATACCAGCCCCATAACTTCAAAACAACAGTTCATAACATAACAGAAACGAAATATGAAAGTGAGCTAGAGTTTCCCTACCTGGAAATGGGTTCGTACAGGACTTCCGACACACAACCAAGGAGCACAACAGCTCTACAAAAGCACTAAAGAGGTGGAGTAGGAACTGGTTCGGAGCTAGTTCGAGAAGGCTTGGGAAGGAACCCTAGCAGAGCGTCCTGTGAGAGTAAGGGGAAAAGACAACTGGTTTCTGAAAGTGAATGGAAATGGAAGTTAGGGCAACACGAATGGCTCTTATCTCATGGGTCAGCCTTTAGGCCCACTGCTGTAGGACAACCCTTAAAAGGAAGCACTTACAATATATATGTATATAATTTTACAAATTCAAATATTTAATAATGAACTATGCACATTTCAAATTAAAAAAAAAAAAAAGCATGTTGTACTCGGTGATTGAAGAATTTAGTAAGTTGTAGCAAAAGGTATATGGAAAGGAAACGTGTCGAATTTTATTTATTAATGCTTGTATGTTCTTCTGATTAGGCAGTTCTTTAAAGGAATTTGTTTTTTGAATTTTTTTTTTTTGGAAATTTGACAAATTTTTTATAAATAAAATTAAATAAATAAATTTTTTATTTTTTAATAAAAATAAAATAATAAAGTAGTATCTTTTTTATCTAAAAATGTAGTTTATCAAATTTTTTTAAAATTTTATATGTCAAAATATCGTTACTTTTTCTCTGAAAGAAAAGAAAAGGAAAACCTTTTTTGGGATTGGAATGAAAAAGGGCAAACACAATAGTTACAATATATGAAAAAAAAAAACTGTGTACTAATATTGCATCAACCATCATCAAAGGAACCAACTTGAGTAATACAAGAGTAGAAGACAAGTCCTCCAATTTTGTGTCCTTATCAACTAACTAATGCTTAAATAACTAGTCATAATTTAAAAATGAACGTGTTAGTTATACTTAAAGTCGCATTTTCAAGTTTTTCTCTTTTTTTTTTTTAATAAAAATGGAATGACTTGCTTTTCATGGAAATATATCTTGTTTTATTCACTATATGATAAGTATTTATATAAATAAGTATTACATACTAGATAACTGACTATTTTATACTAAAAAAAGCCTATAAAGTGTGTTTAGAGTTGTTTTTATTTATTGTTTTTGATTAATATTAAGAGCATCCAAAATTAGGTATTGATCGGTCATAATTATAAAAAAATAATATATATATATATATATATATATATATATATATATATATATATATATATTTATTTGAATCAAATTTAAATTATAAATTGGAGTTTAATACTGTATAGTTTGTGTTTTAGATGTAATATATAAAAACAATATTTTATTTTAATATTTTTCTATTTGCAAGAAAAATAAATTTACCAGAGGGTGGGTAATTTTATAAAACTTGACAATAATTTTCTGTAAAATAATTTTTTTACAAGAAAAAAGGCATATATTTATTTGCTGTGGAAAACAATTCACAAAAATATGCATGTATGATAGAAAATATTTCACATAAAAAACGTAAATATTTTCTACTGGAAAATTTTACATAAAGTATGCAAGAAAAAAGTGTTTTGTATAGTAGTATACGAGTTAAAAGAAAATTCTTACTTAAAATTGGATTTATTTAGGTAATAGCTATTAAGATAGTTTCTTTTTATTTATTTACACAATTAACATGTACAGGCTTAAATACATTTTTGGTCATCATTCTCATAATGTTTACTAATGTTTGCTGCGGATGGTCCTCATTTTGACATAATGTTTAAAATGATCATCATTTTTACCGAATGTTTAAAATGGTCCTCATTTTCGCAATTTGTGTTTTATTTGGTCATTTTCTGTGACGCGGTTTAAATCATTAACGAAGCATTGTCTAGGTGACACGGTTGGTATTAGGGTGTGTTAGGTGTACTGTATATGTGTGGTAATTAGATATTTAGAGATAAATAAGTGAGCTAGGGTGAGTTTAGTAAGGAATGTTTGGGAAGTTGGTGAGTTTTGACAATGTTATTCCTCCATTCCCAATTAGTGTTGCTGCAATATTCTTTTTCCTACAATTCCATTATATAGGTATGTTACGGTCCCAACCTTCTTCCTTTACCTATGACTGTAATCGTTGGAGGCAACCGTGTTGGTGGTTCAACGAGAAATGGATGTTCATACCTATATAATGGGATTGCAGGAATAAGAAGATTACAGCAACACCAATTGGAAATGGAGGAACAAGATTGTCAAAACTTACCAACTGCCCAAACATTCCTTACCAAAACCCTAGCTCACTTCGTGCAACTGTACAATGTTCCGTTAATGATTTAAACCGCGTTACAGAAAATAACCAAATAAAACACGAATTGCGAAAATGAGGACGATTTTAAACATTCGATAAAAATGACGATCATTTTAAACATTATGTCAAAGTAAAAATCATCCACAACAAACACTACGAAAATTAGAATAAAAACGTATTTAAGCCAATAATTTAATTCAAATATAAGTAATATTAATAAGTTATAAAAAGTACCAACTTTTAGCCTGAATACATTTAAATGTGTACCACTGTTATTTATGACAATGAAGAACGCTTTGTCAAAATGATGTGAATTTAACCTAATTTTGTTTGACCAAATCTTTACATGATGCTGTTTTTATATATTTATTTATTGTTCATGCCGACTGGGAGAGACGAAAAGTCGTTGTGCGAGAAAGAGAAGAATAGGTCCTTGAATTTGTTTCATTCAATTTTTCTTATTCTTTTACCGTTTACCGTGTAACAAAATTCTCACCGAATAAAATTATGTATTTCAAATTTGCATTTCTTATTAATGGGGTATCATTTTATTTTATTATTATTCAACAATATTTATTTATTGTTATTATATTTTATTTTTTTTAACAAAAATCAATCCTACTGTTATAGAATTGGTCAATACAAAAATTATTAATATTTCATGTTAATATTATAACCTTTTATTTTTATGTTAATAACAGTTTTAAATTTTGATATTTTTTAATATTGTAGTATTAAGTTTTAATATATGGTTTTAAATTTCTGAAGCTAGAAAATAAGCATAAATTAGAATATATAAAATTTAATAATTATATATGCTATCATTTCTGGTGAAAATGAAAACAAAACTAGAGAAATCAAGTTTTGCACACTAATCTCATTCATGAAAAAAAAAATAACATTACTCAGTGTTTGAAACATAACATAATTAACTATAGTTGAGAATATAATTATGTTTGACTTTATAATTATGTACTCAAAGCATGTGTTTCAGTTTTGTGGTAAAAATATTTTACTATTTATCCTTTTGTTTTACGGCGAGTAAAAATAAATCAAATTTCATGAATATTACTTTTTTATTAAATAATAATAAAATTAATAAATCAACACATTTTATTTTAAATTTAAATTTAGTAAATTATTTAGAATAATAACATATATAAATATAAATAATTATTTAAAAATATATTTTTCACAAAAATATTTAAATAAGATTGTCTAAATAATAATAATAATTATTAAATTTTAAGTAACATTTTTGTAAGGACATGAAAAATACTAAATGTAAGAGTAAGTATTAGGTTTAGACAAAGATAAAATATATGATATGTGTAAATGAGATATAATAGAGTATATGAGTGAGACTTGATAATTTTATTGTTAAAAAACTCGAGTTATAAAAAACTAAATAATTAAATTTCATATAAACGTTATTGTTGTTTAAACATATTTATTTTCTTTATCTCTAGAGTTTTGTCTGAATTATTCGTCTGATTATAGTGGATCATAAGAGTTTTGGTATAGAAAGCTATTATTGAAACTAATCAATTATTGAATTATAGTAAGTTCGTCTTTCACTATTCTTTTGAATCACTTTAGTTATATGTCTCCATTTTGGAAAGACTTACTTGCATGTGAATCTTTCAAATTCAAAATGAGTTTGGATATGATTAAATAATCTTTAAGGCATGTTCAAATTGATGATTTTAAGATTTTTTCTTGGGTATAATAGAACATCTTGCGAGAGTCCTAATTGGTGAAGTTTGAAAAGCAAGGAGCTTAAGTCCATGTAAGAAAATTTAAATGTTTAATTGTCATTTGTGAGCTTGATTGTATTAATGTTGTGTGATTCTTATGTTTGTGATGAGATGTGATGATGCTGCATGTTGGTTGTTGTGGTTGATTTGGTGAAAGTCATGACTTAGTTTGAAGGTTTATTGTCAACAAAATAATTTTTATGAGATTTTTGAACTATTTTGAGTTCAAGTTCATAAAGTATATCAGTTGAATCAATTGAATATATTGTAGATGTATTTTTTAAAATCGAATAAATTCAATTTAAGTATAAAGAATTGATAAAAACACATAAATAGACCATAAGAATCAATTGATATAGTTAAAGAATTTTCTTTAATTGTGCAAAGGAAACTCTAAATGATAGATGTTTCTTGTGTATAGTAGAACTTCTTGTGAGAGTCCTAATTGGTGGAGTTTGAAAAGAAATAAGTTTAAGTTCATGTAAAGAAAGTTAATTGTTTAATTGTTATTTATGAGTTTGATTCTCTTGATGTTGTGTGATTTTTATTTTTGTGATGAGATGTGATAATGTTGCATGTTTGTTGTTGTGGTTGATTTGACGAAATAGATGATTTGGTTTGAAAGTTTCTTGTCTAAAAATTAATTTTTAGGAGATTTTTAAACTATTTTGAGTTTAAGTTATTAAAATATATATATTAGTTGATCCAATTGATTATGTTATATATATATATATATATATATATATATATTATAAACTGAATGAATTTTTTTTTATAAAGAATGGATAAAAATACCTAAATGTATCATATGAACCAATTGATAGTTAAAGAATTTTTTGTAATTGTGTAAAGGAAGCTCTAAATGATGGTCTAGATGATATGACAATTGTGAGTTTGAAATTATTTGACTTAAAATAAGTAATTTTAGAAATAGGCAATATCTATATAGAAAAGTTAAAAGGAGAATAATATAAGTAGAATCTAATAATACCAAATTGATATATTTATTAATTTATACAAATTAAGTATATGATGTAATTGTTGCAAAAGTTATTTCAGCGAGTGAGTAAAATAAAATAAAAATAGAAAAATCATTGGATAAGTAATATTATCACTAAAAATCTAAAATAAAAATGAGTTATTGAGTGACGTACAAATTTATTACTCTAGACAAGTCTATAAACAAGAATGAAAAAAATTCTTTTCAAAATATTAAAAACTTTTAAAATAATATATGTATTTATTTTTATATCATTACAACTAATTTAAAATTTGCATTTATTTTATTCATAGTAGAAATAACTTTTTTTCTTACTTTTTTTTTTCTTGTATCCATCCAATCTAGTCAATCACATTGAAAATTTTTGGTAGAACAATTAGCTGGTCTCCCAGGTCAGGATTTGGGTTCATCCATCAATGTCAAAACACTCTGGACCAGATCTACTAGACACTTCTAAAACAAAAGTTAATGATAAAGATGTCTTCTTCAAAAACTCGGTTTTCAAAAGAAGTTTGAAAATTTATTTTTTTTTATTTATATTAAAAAGATTTTAATATATTAATTTTTTTCTCTGCCTTACTTAATTATATTATATAAATATAGTTTCTTTGTATTTTTTCTATCTAAACTCTTAAAGTTCCATTCTGTATTAGTTTTTGTATTAAATAAACTAGTTTATCAAGCTAAAATTTTCGACCAACTATCATATTTTGTTTTTCTTAAACTATTTTTTATCATCATCAAACCAATTGCAAGATCTTATACATTATGATGAAAAAAAAAAAGTGAATTCAAAAGGTTTAAATAAAGAAGATTTCTTAGAACAAACTTAGCTTCTTTTCACTCTCTTATGGAACATTGATGTTTGTTCAGAAGTTGACGTAGTTATGTAGAGTGATTTTCACCGGGGATACAATATTAATAGATTTGAGTTACTATTCATTTTAATGTTTATTAGGAAGACTTTAAATACATCAATCTACAATGTTTATCTAAATCAATTTTAATCATCAACGTTAATATCGTTTATGTATATAAAAAGAGTTTTATTAAAGATATAATATCAATTAAATCTGAGTTTAACCATATAAAATATTAACATCACTCTTAATTCAAAATATTAAATTAATGGATTCACATGTCTTTATATTTATATAATTTTCTATTTTATGAAACCTAAACTACCAGCTCATATTTTAACTATTACGATTCTCAGTGTATTCCAAAATCATGTTATTTTGCAGATTTTTACTGTTGGTATATTTTTAAATTTATCTCGGAAAAATTCTTGATTAAAAATTGTCCACACATGACTTGTCTCATTTAACTCAAGCCGTATCGAAACAAGTGGTTTAAGAGAAACACGGAGACTGTACCATAGGGTTCTAAATCATGTGGCTGATAATTATATATATTCTGTGACTGACTAAAAACGATTCTGAATCGTTTGGTCATAGTTAAATCGGTTGGTGACTCGTTGGAACATGGATGACCATAAGATAAGGGTAGCCACGTGAGAGTCCCAGATATTTTGGGTAGGAAAAGGTAGAATATGCGGTAGAGAGGGTAAACATGTGAATGCATAGATTGGTTAAAGAAAGGACTAAGTTTATTGAATGTAGGTATTATTAAACAATGAAGATATCTATTGCAAGTTGAAAAGTCACTTGTATTACATTAAAGTTGGTAAAGCTATTTTATATCTTTTATCAAAACGGGTTTAACATTTTTATATGGTACTAACCATATATTATAAGCATCAACAAGGGGGTCACCGTCCATTCATCCAAAAGACTTCATTAATGACAAACAAACGTGTTATCAACATATTCTTTTTGTACACAATCTCTTAAATGCATTATTTATTTATTTATTATCATATTTATAATAGCAAAAAAACTTGTGAATTGAAAATCAATATTTGTTTCTATTTAAGTTCAAGAATGATTTTTTTTTTTAAATTTAGAAAAAAAGGTAAGTATAGTATTAACATTTTTACTATCTTGGTATATCAAATATAAATATAAAAATATATTGATATCGAATATTCAAATAAAGCTCACCTATTTTTAAATATAATGACATTATTTTATAAAACATTCTTATTTACTTGGGATTCTACTTTCAACTGCATTCTTTTTTCATATCAAATTTTAAGGAAGGATAATTCAAGAATTGAAAGATATATTTAGTTAGTTTCCCGTATAAAATTTTCAATTTTATTTGTACAAATAAAAACTTATAAAACAAGACTTTATCATATAAATTTTAATAATTTGGTCATCGTTATTTATTTATAACCTTTTTAATTTGGTTATTATATATATAAAAATATAAATCAAAATAAAATAATGCACGTAAAAGTATAGTGATAAAGATAGGATGAAAGAAATTTTACGTCTAACAACTAATTTAATAAGCTTTTATTTTATGCGTAATAGTGATCTTAATAATTTCTTATATATGTATAAGAACCATATTTTAAATTTTAAAATATAAATTTAAATGAGATGGATAAAACTAGATAATATCAATTAATTAATTGTTTAATTTATAAGATGGTGTTAATTTTCTCACATGCACATTCATCCTTCTCAACATGAACTTCAGACACATGTTAAAAAAAAATAATATTTTTTACACATTTCTATAACAGCTCTTGAACCCTTGCATCACACTCTTAAAATAATATCACAAAATATTCACATGAAAGTATGTGTATTTGTGCCATACATATTGTGAGACCTTATCCTCTCATTCTTAATTGAACGGTCATCACCAGCTTAAAAAACATCGGAAAATCCGACTTTTCAATGCAATATTTTAATTTTTTTTTAAATCACGTTTCAAAAAAAAATACAAAACATATTCATAAATCACAAATCACGTTTAAAATTTATATCTATCCTATTTTTAAATACATTCAAACCAGTGGCGGAGGTACAATTAAAATTTAGTGAACATGGGAGTGGTGCAAAATTTTCACCGTAACCATCTTGTACCATTTTTTTACAAGAATATTAAACATGATAGATGCAATAGGCCGTGGGCCTTAAAAAGATGAAGGAGGAAAGAGGTAAGGTGAGCCATAAACAAGCTTTGGCATTAGCAGAAGAACGTGTAAAAAAATCCAGTGGGCCCTACCTTCATTGGACGGAGGCCGCACCTCCACTGTTACTCGGTGCCAAACACACTTTAAATACAGCACCCCGCATTCTTCTAACCCTTGCCCCCTTTCTCACTCCCTCCTCTTCACACATTCTTCACCGCACCAACAAACCTTCTCCCTCACACCTTCAGGTAACTTTCTCTCTCGTTATCTCTTTCTTCTCATATTCTTTCCCAATGCTATCTATCTATGTAAGTTTCTCTCTCCTATTCTTACTTTCCTTTCCCTATTCTCGCTCGATCTAACTGTTTCCGCTCTCCGCGCTTCGATTCACTCTAAACTACTCCACGCTTATTTTATTTTACGTGATTTTCGTACAACGTGATTTGATTGTGGCCAATTCTTACATGTCCTGCTTGATTTTCTCACTCTATTTCTCTGCTATCTATATGTATATATAAATCCCTCTCTATACCTCTGTTTTACGACGCATCTTTATCGGATCTAAGGAGGAATCCTCTTTTACCTCTCTGTCGCTTGTCGTATTTCTGGTTTGTGTTAATACTCCGGAAAACGACAGCATTGTGTTTTTTCTCTTCTGTAATAAGCCTGACTATAGTGAATCTGGAACAAATTTTGCGCGAGGTAACCGGCCACCTCTGTTTTCTTTCAGATCTCGTTTATTCGCTTGTGTTAATCTGTGTGTTTGTTGTTGTCGAGCTGGATACACACGGCTTATCAGGAGTTAGGATTTCACTGGTTGTTCCTCTTTGATTTTTTCTTGGTGTCTGCGCTTATTTACTGTTGTGCTTAATGAATAGTTTGGTTGACCAATTGGATGGTTGGTGAGTTAGAATATTCCGATTCGTTGCCCAACTTGGGTTAAAAAATCTCTGCAACTCTCGAAGACGATAAATTTTGCTGTTGTTTGGAGGAAGGAAATTTCTTCTTCATGTTCTTTTCTTAAATTGCACTTTTCTTTCCTTTATTTTAAATATATACCAAACCTCCCAAAAGTTATATTACTTTCAAATAATTAATAGTTATGAATGCTTGGACAATGTCTATTTGCCTGTATATGTTGCTAGTTATTTAATTTAAAACGTGTTATTGATGGTAGAGTTCACTATTCATTCAATCTTATATCTCTTCGTCTTGGCTTTGGTTTTAGTACCGTACAAGGAAGAATAAAATTTGAGTTATTATCAATTTTAAAATTTCGTTTAACCTTTCTACTTAGTTTTGATTTTTTTTCTCTGTATTTCAAATAATTTTAATTTACATAGATTATTATTATTATTATTATTATTATTATTATTATTGAATTGATAAGTTTATTAAGTTTTATTTCACATGTGTTAACTGATAATGTAAAAATTCATAGCGTTTTTGTGTTCCAGTCCTATTAGGCCTATTTATTTATGTAGGATCATTATTTAGTACTCTGTTATATAAGACGGACTTTTTCTGATATTATTTAATAATTTTTTGATTAAAATATGTAATATTTGTATATTTTTCTTCATTTAAATTTTGTTAATCATTTGTTTTGAGTAATATGTACTAGTAATTTCTTTTCGAGATTTTGGATTTGATTGTCTATGCTTCTTGTTTGAGTGTAATTATGTATGGATATGCGATCTTAACAAAGTAGGAGTCGCTTTATCTTAATTTCAATGGGTAAACATATCATTATAAAATTGGAATCCTCACTTCCATTGATTATTTATAGTACTAGGGAACCTGATTTAATAAATATTATGTTTATGAAAATTAAATAGACTACGTTTCAATGTGACTTATTCATTATGCTTCTTTTTTTTTTCCTATTTATTTGAAGAAAATAATAAAAGTATAGCTAGACAGGTCTTATTTTTTATTTTTATTAACTGCTATTTGGAAGTTGAATTGAAAATCATATCGATTACAATATTATATTTTATATGTTTAAATTTTTATCAATTTATGTCTATGTATACATTTATTTATTTTGATGAAGAAAAAAAAAAGTGTAAATTAAAGTCTTATAAATATTTTAATAAAACTGAAATAATTTATTGTATACTTTGCTATATAGAAAATTTCTTAAATCAAATCTCAAAAAAAAAAACATGGGGGAAATTTATGTTTTTATATGATATCGGTTTATTGCATACTTTCTCTATCATAATTAAATTTAACGCCTATGAAGAGGGGTGTATCTATGTTTTCAAAGACTGTAGTCGTTTATTGCTATGTAATATATATAATTGTTTTTAATGTATTAGTATTAAGTGTGAATATTATTTTCTTATTAATTGCTATATTAGTTATATATATATGCGTATATAACTAGTATAAGTTTTTAATATTACAAAAACTCGAGAAAGTGATTTTTTAAAACATTTTCCTCGCTATAAGCTTTCTCGTTTTTATTTAAATTAATCTCCTTTTGGAACGACAAAATGAAGAGACAAATAGAATTTATTAGAGCTGAATGAAAGTTGGTTCGATAAATTTTATTATGATTTTTTACCAAGTTTTTATTTTCAGATATTTTGAAATTAATAAATAGTATATATTAAAGAATTATGTACGTGTTACTATGTTACTCGGTTATTTATTGTTTATTATGATTTTAATTAATGTTAAATAATTGTAAACTTCAATTTTTATATTTAGCTTAAATTGTTAGTTAATATATTATGTTTATATTTTGCTTTTGTATTAAGTTTTTAAACTTTTTAATGAACAAGTTGTTATTATGTTTAATTTGACCTTATAAAAGAATAAGAACTTAGTAAAAATATTTTCTTTTGGACTTACAATGATTTTTGTTATGAAATTTTTAAACATGTCGTATTAGTAATTTTTATTTCAAATGATTTTTCTTGCATTCAATGTTCATTAATGTCTATATAGTGAAAGCGACTGGAATAATTAAATCCCATTTGTCCACGATACTTTATTCGCGACCGCATTTATCATTTATACATATATTGCCATGTTTATGGTGGGTCCCCCCTGACTCATCGTTGTTGTAGATAATACCAACAAAATGTATACATCAGTTAGATTGATTGACGATTTTGCAAATTGTATTTGTCTTAATAATTTTGTTTAAAGATGGGACAACTTGAAGCCGGTTGAGTTGTATTTATTTATGATAAATTCTTTTGATGCAATGTACACAACTTGTAATCAAAACTCCTACAGTAAATAAGTTTCTCTGGTTGAGATATAAACACCTGTTTTGTTTAATGGTTGAAAATCTGACCTACCTAACTTACGTCGAACTTCCTTGAAGGATGGCGGCCGCTCGTTTTTCTTAAGCTAATATGTATAGAAAGTGATATATGGCCTTTTATATTTTTTTAATTTATATCATTAGACTTGGTATTTTTTTACAGGAAGCTCAGGATTATGATTATAGAAAATAACTGTATTTCGTTTTCGATTGCAATATTTTCACTCTAAAACAAACAGTAAAGCATGACACACTCTACAAATCAATTTGAGTTTCTGTATCATTTGCTTAGTAGTTGACACGGTTCTACCTTTTGTCACGATGATCATCACTAGTGAGACATAGGGGGAAAGTTATGGAAAGCTAATGTAGTGTCATATCTAGCTATTTATGCTTATTGTTTCTCATTGGAAAAGTCTTCCCATTTGTTTATAGATTTGAATAATGTTGCATGTTTATTCTTCTGAATTGTGAATGAATCTTTTTTACGTTTACTTTTGCGTGTGGATTGCTTTTTCTCTTTTAATTATAAAATCATAGCTTAGACATCACCCTGCCCATTTCATTTTTGTTTTGTGTCCATGGTGTACATCTATACCATGGTTGGTCCATGCTGAAGTCCATTGTAAGAAGAAAATAAAAATATAACAGGGTGATTAGTGGTTTCAACATACTCTGTTAGCATGTTTTATCTACCACATCTTCTGTTACTAAAAGTATTAGAGTGTATTGCCAGCAATCTCTATTCCTGTATAGGTAAGTGCGTGTTTCTCTATTCGCTTTTAATCTGCATATTATTATTAGTATTAGAAGTAGGATTATCTCCCCCCATATCAAATAGGAGTATAGAGATGAAACGTATGAAATACAAACGATAATGAGAGGAACATGTTACCTACTTTTGTTGAAATGTTCACTATGCACTATTTTAATAATGCATGTTTTTGCTCTGAAGATCACACATTTTATCCATTCTAATGCTGTGTGCTTTTAGAACCCACTAGGTAGGTATTGCCGATAATTCTTGGCTTGAGATATGAGTCTCGTTCATGTTCATGGAAAGTGTTGTAAGAATATGCCCTGATGTTGACTTTTGCAGGTTGTGTGAAGATGGGGGCTGGTGGCCGAACCTTTGTTCCTCCTTCCAACAGGAAATCAGAAGTCGACCCTCTAAAGCGGGTGCCATGTGAAAAACCTCCTTTTAGCCTCAGCCAGATCAAGAAGGCCATCCCACCTCACTGTTTCCAGCGCTCTGTTCTCCGCTCATTCTCCTATGTGATTTACGATCTAACCATAGCCTTCTGCCTCTATTATGTTGCCACCCATTACTTTCACACCCTTCCCCATCCTCTGTCTTTCCTTGCATGGCCAATCTACTGGGCTTTCCAAGGTTGTATCCTCACTGGCGTTTGGGTCATTGCTCATGAGTGTGGCCACCATGCATTCAGTGACTACCAGCTGCTTGATGATATCGTTGGCCTTGTTCTCCATTCTGCTCTCCTAGTCCCATACTTTTCATGGAAATACAGCCATCGCCGTCATCACTCCAACACCGGTTCTCTTGAGCGGGATGAAGTATTTGTGCCAAAGCAGAAGTCCGGTATGCAGTGGTTCTCTAAATACCTTAACAATCCACCAGGCAGAGTCCTCACACTACTCGTCACCCTCACTCTTGGTTGGCCCATGTACCTGGCTTTTAATGTGTCAGGCAGGCCTTATCCAAGGTTTGCTTGCCACTATGATCCTTATGGTCCTATTTACACCGATCGTGAACGACTTCAAATTTATATATCAGATGCTGGAATAGTTGCAGTATGCTATGGCCTTTACCATCTTGCCATGACAAAAGGGTTTGCCTGGGTGGTGTGTGTTTATGGAGTTCCTTTGCTAATTGTCAATGGATTTCTGGTGTTGATTACATTCTTGCAGCACACTCACCCTGCATTGCCGCACTACAATTCCTCTGAGTGGGACTGGTTGAGAGGAGCTTTGGCAACAATTGACAGAGATTATGGAATTCTGAACAAGGTCTTCCATAATATTACAGACACTCATGTGGCACATCACTTGTTCTCCACAATGCCGCATTATCATGCAATGGAGGCTACAAAAGCAATTAGGCCCATTTTGGGAGAGTATTATCGACTTGACGAGACTCCATTTGTGAAGGCAATGTGGAGAGAGGCAAGAGAGTGTCTTTACGTGGAGCCAGATCACGGTACTGAGAACAAAGGTGTATTTTGGTACAACAATAAGTTGTGATGATTAGTGCTGCCGCGTTTTAAGTTTCCTTTGTGTCGGTTAAGTATGCAAACCTGCTTATTGGGAATAATTTTGTTGAACCCTAATGTTGGTGGTAGTAGTGTCTAAAAAGTAGTGTAGCGGTTTTTGTTTGCAGAATAAGATATGGCGTCCCAGAACAGTTTAATTATTGCACCAAGGTTTGAATCAGTGCATGTACACCATGTCTCTTACGCTGTTGAGGAAAGCTTATTCTTGTTCTAGTTTTTTATTGCAAGCAATTCGCTTATTCTGTTCCCATTTAGAAGTTCTAAAATCATTATTTGTTTTTCTAAATGTTGAGAAGCATGAATAATGATTCTTTTTTTAATTCACTGAACTCGTCTTGCTATTGAAGTTATTTCTAATGTGAGATTCACATTAAACTTATAACCTTGATTGGTAGATTAAGGAACTGGTAATTAAAGAAGAGAGATCACTGCATAATATTTTGTATTATCACATCATATCATACGAAAAAGAAAGCAAAATACAATATTATCATATATATATATATATATATATATATATGATAATAACCGTCATCCTTAAACTCAATGTGATCGATTCTTTTCAATCACGAGTTTGTGTCTTAGAGAAGAAAATAAGACTTGAGAGAGGGATTTGGTCACTATTTGTAACTTGTTCAGCAACATGGACATGACAAACAAGTCAGGAGTGATTTAGCATTCTTTCTCGAACAAAAATATTGTCAAGTTCCATGTCTTTTGTTTTAGAGCGTAGAACTGGATTATGACTAAAAGCTACGACACTTTGATTGTCACAGTAAACAATAGGGGTATTGCACTTGAGTTCAAGTTCTTGAAGAAGAGATCACAACCACACAGTTTCAGCAACATTACTCCCAAGGTTGTGGTATTTGGCTTCAGGACTTGAAGAAGAGATTGCAACCGCACAGCTTCACCACACAATTTGCATCACAATATGCGTGGATAGTGTATCTGTTGAGAACAATTGAAATATGTTGAATGTGCAAACCATAAGAGATAGATCTTTTGGATAGAGTAGAATACCCTAGACTGCCTTCCAATGTTCAATGAGAGATTGAGCCATAAATTGACAAACTTTATGCACACTATGGCATGGTAATAATGATATACTATAAAGCACCAACTATGGATTGATAAAGGGATGGATCATCCATATAATAAGCATCATCTCACATATATCACGCAACAAATCATTCAATAACAGACCTGCCCAACCCGTAACGGTCTTAAAAACCAGTCCAATTAGTAGTAGTCATGGTGACTTGCCAAATCAATAGCAGTCATGGGAACCAGCGCCATCAGTAACAATCATGGGAACCTGCGTAGATTGTACCAATCATAGGGGTTTATTCAAAACGTAGCAATCATGAGGACCTGTCCGATCCATAACAGTCATGAGAATTTGTCCAATTTATAACAGTTATGGAAACTACTCAAACCGTAGTAGTTATGGGGACCTACCCAAACCTTAGCAATCATGGGAACCTGTCCAAACTGTAACAGTCATGAAGACTTGCAAAAACGGTAACAGTCATGGGGACATATTCAAACATTTAGGAGTACCCATTGATATATACTCAAACTTGTCTAATCATTATAACACAAAACATGACAATACACATCGATACTCATCCCACAATCACATGAAAATTAACTTTCTTAACTTGGATTTTGTAATTAAAACTTCAAAACTTCTTCCTATGTTTAAATCTTACTCTTACTTTTCCTTCAATCTACTCAACCTCTCGTTTTTTCTCACCAAACATAACACTCACTCACTTGTTTTGTATGTATGTTTATGCACTCCACTCTTACCCTTCAAATCCTAAATAATTTTAAAAATATTTTATGTAATAAATTTTATGTGATCTTCTTAATAACTACAAAATATTATATATACCTTTTCCTATATTTATATTTCTGTTTCTTAAAAACCATTTTTAAATCTCTTATATATAATCAAAATCATACATGATAAATTTTGTTAATAAATATGTTTAAAGAATAACTGTAATATACAATTTGCTTATATTATAATAATAATCTTATATATCTTTCGAAAAATCCTTTTATTATCTTCTTAATAATTATTTACCAAACATTTTATTTCTTATAAATATTTTAAATAAAATAAATATTTTAAATTAATAAACCATTTATCTCCTATCATATAATAAAATAAATAATTAATAATAATTCATTATATCACATATAATAACCTTTTAATAAATATTTAAAAATAATAAATTGTCACTTATTATTAAAATCTAACTGTTATGAATTAATGATTGTCCATTGATTTGATACATTTACTTGTATGATTTCATATGATTGATACTCATATGATTCATTTTCATTACTCTTTATGTAAATATTTGTATTAAGTTTGTTGATTTGTTATTACATGTTGTATCTATAAATAGGTCTCTTCCTATCAATAATAATACAAAGAATGAGTTGCTCCCTATTCTCTCATTCTCTATTCTCTATTGTTTCTTCTCTTATCTATTATCTATTATTTTCTCTTTTATTCATTTTATTTCATAACACGTTATCAGCACGAAGCTCCAACCAACTGAGGACTAGTGAAAGCTTTTTCTCTATAACAACAGTGCTCTGCGTGTCTCAATCCAGGCTTTTTCTAATCCTTTCTCAAATTATAATTTTACCTTACATTCTTCCTCTTGTGATAAGAAGTGTTTAACTTTATCAATTTTCATCTCCGTCTTATTATTTTTATTTTTATTATGATGGTGATTATTATTATTAATATTATTATTCTATGTGCTAGTTCTAAACACACAAAATGTTGCCAAAATTTGGATTTGTGACCCTTGATATTACAAGGAAGAATTCCTTATATTGGATTTTAAATGTTGAAATATATTTAGATGCAATGGATATTGGGATACCATTAAATAAAGAAATAAAGCATCTAAG
>Ga0214544_1003506_pt1 | contig 32354 bp, 22 predicted proteins | sample CNSS3metaG_FD_160074 | JGI IMG/M metagenome (GOLD analysis project Ga0214544, IMG submission 160074) | Root nodule microbial communities from cowpea collected in UCLA plant growth center, Los Angeles, California, USA - CNSS3 | ecosystem: Host-associated > Plants > Roots > Nodule | place: USA...
GATGGGGATGGGAAAAAAGTTTGATACCCGTTGGGTTTGGGTATGGGGATGGGGATGAATTTTTTATGCGGGGATGGGTATGGGATAGTGAAACCCGTCCCCGCCCCGCCCCGTTGCCATCCCTAGGGAGAAGGAAAAAACAGAGCAAGTTAAAGTGTACAGTATAATGAGACTGATGTGAAGAAAATGCTCATTTGATTCAACGTAGCAGCAGTACATTTATAATAAAAGAATAAAATTGACAGTAACCACATAACCATGATTTCAGGAAACGTGAATAACAAACATACTTGCACCTAAAGTTTAGGAAGACCTATTGACTAATTAAAAAATTAAACAACGATCTGCAGTTACAAAAAGCAGATATTTAACACTCCTCCTTGCTTTAGGAACTGCTGCACACTCCAATTCTTTTTCTCAATAATTCAAATTTGCTGATAGGCAAAGGCTTTATAAACATGTCAGCCAACTGATCTTCAGACTTGCAGTAAACTAAGTTCACTTCTCCATTTTGCTGCATCTCCCTCAAAAAATAGAGCTTGATGTTGAAATGTTTTGTTTTCCCATGGCATACTGGATTATTTGCAATTGCAATTGCTGCTTGGTTGTCAACCAAAACCTCAATTTTATTTTTCTGCTGAAAGTGTAAATCATATAGAATCTTTTTCAGCCATAAAACTTGATTTACAGTAGCTGTTGCTGCTATGAATTCAACCTCTGCAGTGGATTGTGCTACAATCTCTTGCTTCTTTGTGCACCATGAGAAAACTCCTGAACCTAAGTTGAAACAATACCCTGAAGTGCTTTTCATGTCATCATAAGATCCAGCCCAATCACTTAATATTCTTTTTGCTGCTCTTAAATGCACCTCACTAGCACAATGCATAAATCGAGATAAGAAACTTACAACAAATATAATGTCTGGCCTTGTTGCAGTTAGGTACATTAGACATCCAATCAAGCTCCTGTAGTATCCTTCATCAACTTTATCAGCACCATCTTCGTTGATGAATTTCTCTCTTTGATTCATTGGTGTGCTAACTGCTTTACATTCATCCATTTGAAATTTCCTCAATATTTCCTTTGCATATTTTCTTTTTGCATATTTTCTTTGGCAAATGAACACTTGATTTTCACCTTGTTTGATCTCAATTCCAAGAAAATAGGTCATGAGACCAAGATCTGTCATTTCAAATGCTTGCACCATTTCTTGCTTGAATTCGTCAATCAACTTTGTGTCATCTCCAGTTACTAAAAGATCATCAATATAGTGAAACTATGAGAAAACTATTTCCCTTATCTTTTACATAGAGAGTGAATTCAGATAAGCTTTTTGTAAAGCCTATGCTTAATAGGTGATCATTTATTTTACTGTACCAGGCCTTTGGAGCTTGCTTTAGGCCATATAGGGCCTTTCTTAGTAGATAAACTTTATCTTCTTCACCATGCTTCACGAATCCCTCTGGTTGCTCCACATATATTTCTTCTTCTAGAACTCCATTTAAAAATGTTGATTTGACATCCAACTAGAATATTTTCCAGCCCTTTTGCGCAGCTATAGTTAACACCAATCTGATTGTATCTAATCTAAACACAGGAGCAAAAGTGTCAGAATAATCAACACCAAAGATTTGTGCATACCCTTTAACCACGAGTCTGGCCTTGTATTTGTTGATTGAGCTATCTGCATTAAGCTTTATTTTGAAAACCCATTTGACTCCAATGACTTTTCTGTTTTCAGGCTTGTCAACCAACTCCCACGTTTTGTTTTTTTTTGAATCATAGACATCTCCTCCTCCATTGCATTTTTCCATTTTGGGAGTCTTAGTGCTTCCTCACAGCTAGCAGGTTCACAAATGGCTACATTGCATCTTTGATAGATGTCAAACAATAGCCTAGTTCCTCTGATTGGAGGATCATCTTCCAATTCATCTTGCAATAGTTATGTGGTTTGTTCTCCATGATGATTATCTTCTATAATTGGAAAGAATTCTGTTGTGCTTTGTGAGTTCTTCCAATCCCATTTCTGACCTTCGTTGAAATGTACATCTCTAGTGATAGTCATTTTTCCAGTTTGAGGATGATACACTTTGTAGGCTTTCGAAACAGAACTGTAACCCACAAAGATGCCTGGAGTAGCCTTCTTATCAAGTTTATCACGCTTAACCTGAGGAATATATACAAAACAGACACAACCAAATACTTTAAGGAAGGTTAGAAAAGGTTTATACCTATACCAAGCCTCAAATGGAGTTTTATCTTTCAAGGCCTTGGTTGGAAGCCGATTTTGCAAGAGAACTGTTGTATTAGCCGCTTCTGCCCAAAATGTTTTAGGCAGCTCCTTCTCATGCAACATGCATCTAGCCATCTCCATCACAGATTTGTTTCTCCTTTCACTTACCCTATTTTGTTGAGGAGTGTAAGGAGCTGTCAATTGATGCGCAATTCCTGCTTCTTCACAAAAATAGATTAAATTTTGTTGATGTATACTCCTTCCCATTGTCTGATCTTAGAAATTGAATCTTGTAGCCACTTTGAGTTTCCACCATTTTCTTGAACTTCATAAATACTCCAAGATGATTTGGGAAAAGACTGTTTTGTTTACCAAATTGACAAGCATTACAATTTGAAAGATTTTCAGAAAGTGTTGGTACACCTGAAAACATGTCATTCTTCTGTATTTTCAACATTCTTTCAAGATGACAATGACCTAGTCTCTTGTGCCAGAGTTCTGTGAGATTGGCTTGAGTGTAATAGGCTACATTCTTCTCCTCTGTTGGATCAAATGAGAAGCTTTTACCTCTCATTTTAACCCTTAGAACCTCCCGGCCAGCAATGTCAGAGATAAGGCAGCTTTGATGTTCAAAGGACACTTTAAATCCCTTTTCCATCAACTGTCCTACACTTAGCAAATTTTGATCAATGTCAGGTACATAAAGAACATCGGAGATTATTTTTGTACCTGAGCTCGTTGAAATTGCTACAATTCCTTTTCCTTTTGCAGAAATATAGTCACCATTTCCTATTTCGACCTTTGAGACTTTAGTAGGCTTCAAGTGCTTGAATAGAGTTTTGTCATACGACATATGGTTGGTACAACCACTGTCAATCAACCAACATTCATAGTTACTCTTTGCTGAAAAAATTGAAGCAGAGAAAATATGATCTTTGTCATCTTGCTCAACAACTTGGGCATTGACTTCATGTTGTTTGCTTCCATAAATTACAGCTTCATGTCCAAGCTGATTACACTTGTTGCATTTTGCATCTGGTCTTTTCCAACACCTGAATGGTGAATGACCCAATTTTTCGCAGTGCTTACAAGGTGGGTAATTTTTCTTTTTGCCCTTGCCTTTGTATGTAGTGTTTTCTTTTGTTTATGCTTCTTGAAGTTTTTCTTTCCACTGTGATGCTTTGCCGGTAACGCACCTTCAACCACTTGATCTTGTCTCATAAGCCTTCGTTGCTCTTGGGCCTGCAAGGCATGTAACACCTCTGCCAAGGTAATCTTGGACAGATCCTTTGTGCTTTCTAGGGTGGTTATGGATGCCTCATACCTTTCTGGCACAGTTACAAGAATTTTTTCGATAATTCTGCAATCCAAAAAATTTGTGCCAAGTAATCTTACCTTGTTAACAATGCCAAGCAATCTGTTTGAGTACTCTTTAATGGTCTCAGACTCCTTCATCTTTTGAAGTTCAAATTCTCTCATCATGTTCAACACTTGCATACCTCGAATCCTTTCATCCCCTGCATACTCCTTCTTTAGATACTCCCATATTTCTTTTGCTGTTTTTAAGGTCATGATTCGAGTAAAGAGGGTTGCCGAAACACCAGCAAAGAGACATGATTTCGCCTTTGCTTTCCAAGTTTTCTTCTCCTTGTAACTTTTCATCTGGGTCATGGTGGGATTTTCGGGCAGCGGAAGGATTTCGTAATCTTCTTCAATGGCTTTCCAAAGATCCAAAGCCTCTAGGTAAGCCCCCATTTTTCGCCCAGGCATCGTAGTTCTCTCCGTCAAAGACCGGAGGTGCTACTTGGGAGAAATTTGATTCAGCGTCCATTGTTTCACAGGCCCGTAAGAAAACAGCTCTGATACCAAATTGTTGGAGTTGAAAGGGAAATAATTTAATCGGGAGAAGGAAAAAACAGAGCAAGGTAAAGTGTACAGTATAATGAGACTGATGTGAAGAAAAGGCTCATTTTATTCAACGTAGCAACAGTACATTTATAATAAAAAAATAAAACTGACAGTAACCACATAACCATGATTTCAGAAAACGTGAATAACAGACATACTTGCACCTAAAGTTTAGGAAGACCTGTTGAGTAATTAAAAAATCAAAAACAACGATCTGCAGTTAAAGAAAGCAGATATTTAACATCTCCTATCCAGAATTTTTCTTGGAAGTCATATTTACATGGGAAGGTATACGAAGCTTGTTTAAACTTATGAAATTGATTTACGATTCTTATACAGTGTCTTTTATTTATTAAAGTAAGCTTGTTTTGTAGTTAATTGAAATAAGTTTTTATTTGTTTATTGATGAAATCAGCATTGTAGGGGAATCTTTGATCATTATTGGTTTGTATGCGGTTACTTGGGCGTCTTACAGAGAAAGACACGCAGCTACAGCACTTATTTCTCATGATAAGAATTCTTATAGAGTTTACATTTTTTTCAGGCCCCTCCATCTCCCCTAAGCCTTCAGATTAACGCAATGTAAAAACTTCTCTCATAATTCTTTCTTCTTTTTATTTATATATAGTGTTTTCAACAATTCAGAGAATCAACATTACATTTTTTTTACCAGATTACAACTTAAAATCATTTCATCAGAATTGTTTTTATCAATAAATTTAAACCACCATTAGAGGTCGGATTACAAAGAAAAAGATGAACAAGTGTGGTTATTGTATTTTGAACGGGTCAATTCAACGTTTATTGGAGCAAATTCATTCCAATAAACCAAATTATTAGTTTGGGCTTATTGCAAATATTTCCTGCTCCTCCATATCTTCATCCTGCACTCATGAATATACAATTTTTCATTTTGTCTGTTTTGAATTGTGCAATCTAAAAATAAATAAATAATGATTTTGAGATTATAATTTGAAAAGTTTATAAAATATAAAATTTGAAAGTTAATTTAGAATTCTTTTTAAAAAAAAATCAGTTTGAAAGTTAAAATTAATTTTTGGATTGTATGATTGGATGTCATTCCAAATCATTAGTTCCTGAAGGCCCTACTGTTGTATAACAAAATTTCGAATTTCTTTAAAGCAGAACGATACTGTCTGCCCTTGTTTTCCGGTCTTAGCAGTAAATTTATTAGCCAAAGAGAAAATGATGGTGGGGACAACACAAGAAGGAAGCAAACCAAATAGGACCAGCACCATGTGGACAAATAAATACGAACACATCATATCAAATCAAACCATGGATTAGGATACAGTGCATTACAGAAACAAATGTCCTAGGTGATAATGACACTACTAAAATGCCGAGGATCAAAGTCCATGCATGTTATTATACGGAACCAAAAGTTACCATGGACTCCAAATTTTTATTCTTAGAATGAAACTATGGATTTTGAAATACAAGCCCATCTAATTCTGGGCTGTACATCTACCTTACAAAACTTGTCTATATTCTATTGAATGAATGAAACTTAATTTTAAGAAGCCGAATAGTTCTCGCTCAACCATCAATTACAACAACAAAGAATGATTAAATATCTAAAACACCTTAATCTATGACTCAAACTTACCTATCACTTCAGAAGACTTTTACCAAAACACCTTAATCTCTCCATTGCACCGTGGATTTGCTCTGAAATTGTGGCGTAGAAACATCTTTGTGCTGCTTCATCCAAACCATCACAAGTGCTGGGCCATCCAACAGTTGGGACTGACTCACTACGAGATTGGGAAATAGCCTTTTGCCTCATTGCTGGAAGGTCAAGTTCAATTGGATCGCCAACAATAATGTCAATTTTCTTATTCCACAACGGCAAAGGAGGTCGTCTACCAAACATATATTTCTCTGGCATCACCTAGAAATATAACCAGAACCCAGCATAAGCATACAACATAAAACATAATAACTGTTCAATTATTAAACTAGCAAGAACTATATAGACCAAAACCATGAGGAAAGTAAACCATGAGGAAGCTTGCCTATTTACTATTGGGACAAAAGACACAGCAATGTAAAAACTGTATAATAAAATAATTGCTGAAAGCAGTCTGTCAGAAATCTACAAAATCATTCAAATTTACAAATATGTATCACTAGTAATAATAAGACAGTTGCTTGATGCAGATCCAGTCTCCCGTAATGCAGAGATATTATTAGTGTCTTTCCGGCCAATATAATATTAAATTATGAAAATTTATCAATTATAGAAGGAATACAGAAATCTTCAACTTTATGAATTCTCACGACTTTAAACATAGCTATCAATCTTCATACAGTGGCGGTGTAGCAGCTGGCCCCAAAAATGCTATGCACATGATGTTCATCTATGGCCCCTGAAGACCGAACTATCGCCAATAGGTGGGACTGAATCCATTCTAGCCTAGCCCAAGAGACCAAAAGGTGAAGAAGATTACTTCCTTGCCCAACCTCTTTGGATTTATACCATGGGGGGCCGTTTATATCGTATTGAACAGAGAATAACAGGCTCATTTAAGTCTGAACTGATGGGAAACACTCTGCGACTTCCCAAATTTTGCGTAGTGCTTTATTGGTTGTAGAGTGGGCATCAAGGTGATAAAGGTTCTAGTGGTAAGGGAATCAGCACTTGGGCAAACAAGACATTAAAAGCAAAAACAGTAGATAAAAAAACTCAAAAATGATTTTATTGGGAGGAATTAACAATAAAGAGGCAGCAGTCTTGATGTGCCCAGAAAGCTAAAAGAAGAAAAGAGAACTAGACAGCTCTGGGTGGATAAGTAGAAACACCAAAACCTAAAGAAACCTAGTTGCATTCCTGCCGCACTCTAGAAATGGAGAACTGATAGTTATAAGAATGCAGTTAATTCACCACTAAGTAAGCACCCTTACTTTGGGTACAACTGCAATAAGCAATCTGAATAAACTACATGATACATCAAGCCTTAAGCAAAACATATGCATAGATAACAACAAAAGTAAACAAAATGATATAACTTAAAGTTTCAAATATTTAACAATAGTCACTTAACTATCATTCAGATGCTGGAGAACACAGGAACATTGCCAAAAAGAGACGCAAAGTGGCCACAAACAGAGACAATGTGTCTGAACCCAAAAGAGGTTACAGTCACACAACAAAGTTGCAGTTGCTAGAAAACTACTTTAGAGAAGACTTTATTTCGGTGATGGGGATGGGCGAGCTTCAAAGTTTAGAGAAAAATAGTGCGGGGAAACAGAGGTCACACTGGAGGGAAAGTAGGGAAAATCCTAAATTTTCAAACGTCAGAAAAGGGGGTGAAATTTCATTTTTACCTGAAAAATGGCATTGAAACAGGGCCAGAATGGGGACTTTTACCACCCATTGGCATTGTGCTGCAGTAGCATTGCATGAAAATTTGTGATGTCTGAAATTTCAGCACTGATCCCAAAACACTTTATGAAAGTTTTGTAGCAGACAAGGACCGCTACATGCTGCTACAGCACTATAACACCACTATTGCAAGTGATCAAGACAATAACTACAATTTTATGTATAAATACTTTTCTCTTGCTAATGATAATACAAGAATGCTTATATAATCAATAGGAGCAATTTATAAATATAGTCTAGTGAGAGCGTAGAGATGGAAGCAAGCATGAGAAAAGAAGTCTTGGACAGAGCAAACATAGAATGTGTAGATGTATAATTAGAGGGTGACAAGTCATGTTCTCCATTTATTTTTAACAATCACTTAGTCCTTGAAACATTGATGAATGCTCACTGCTATCTTCATAGTTCCAGTTCAATGGTTACTTTGCAACATATTCGCTAGTAATATAAAAACTGTTTTCCTAGCAAGAAAGTGTTGTTCATCTGGAGGATATAAATGCTTCAATCCCAAATATGTCTAACAACTGGAGACAGCTTATGACAGAGGCTTTTTTATTCCAACAGACTAGATAAATTGACAGTGCTGCAACTTTGGTAGAAAACATAGCTAGAAGTGTAGTAGGATATGTAATTTACAGGGAAAGCAGAGAAGTCCTGACTTACCTCATGAAAACCATGATGGACAATTGGCAATACAATCGGAGTTATACGTGCTCGAGCAATTAGACTAGCAGTTCCCCATTTCAACCGCCTTATAGGTGCCTCTTCTTGATTCACCTTTCCTTCTGGAAAAGTATGTAACTGCCATGACAAATTCATAAATGACATATTAGTTTCACTTCAGTAAAAAGAACTCCCCATTTGGGTGTGAAAGAGAGTGTGCCGGCATTTACATAATTAAAGCACAGTTTTAAAGAACTTCTGAACTAGTTCTCTTATGACTTTGGTATACCAATTTACAGTATTAACCTTATACATAATTGCATGTAAAAATTAAGTAAAACAGGTTCTGTTGATGATTGGTTTTTTGTTTTTCTTCTCTGCACAAAATAGAAAAGAAAGCTTATGTTTAATTTGGCTTAAAAGAAAATGTTTCATAATAAATGTTTTCCCTAAATCAGAGGCACAAGCATCTTTAGGCTTTTGTGACTTTATATTCATAAAAGTAAACACTCATTCTGAACACTGCTTACCAGAAATGAGGATCGGTGTTAATAATAAAATAAAAAGAAAAACAAGCACCGGCTTCCATCAACCAGTACTGATTTACAGTGACCCAGTTGGAAAATCAAGTAAATAGGAATATTCATCCCCTTTCTTACTCCTCCATCCCCTTCTTCAAATCAGCTAAAAAATGCATCAAGAATAGCATGAAAAGAAATAAGTCAATTTGCAGTCTAGAGCATTTCTTATGTGCTACAGCAGAGAATGGTTCCTGAAGCTTTGGTGATCCAGGAAATCACCAACAAGAAGTAGGTTTGGTTTAAGATTTGATCTTCAATGAAACAACTGAAAACTTCAATAGAAAAATAATCATAGAAGATAAAAAAGAAAATTAAAAGCTTTTCTCAATCCAGAAAACATCTACACAACCTTAGAATTCCTAACTCCTAAACCATTACTATTATTATTATTATCATGAATAAAATAATTTCTACCCTGTATATATGCATGTTCAAGGAAACATTAACTTCCTGTATATTGAAATTACAAGTTGCCGTCATGATTGCAGTGGGGATACTGCATTGCAGGCAAAAGCCAGCTGCAATTAATGTGATAAAACCCACACAAAATTTGGACCTGCCGATTATATGAAGGAAATTTCACCACAATACCAAACCTATCTAAACAAACTATCTTGGGATTTTGTTTTGATAAATCTGCAAGTCACTCGTCATAGGAAGCTGAATCACAAGTCACAACAACAATGGCCATCATGCAACAAAATAATATGCATGTAGAGCTTTATGTAAAGACAGACAGATATTTGTTGTGTTTTATGCAAGCTTCAGAGCATAAAAGGGTTAAAGAAGAAAAAAGAACAGAAAAGTATACATAGCTACTTCCTAACACTTTGCAAGAGAACAATCTTTACACCCTTTCTCCTCTAACTAACCTCCCAGTATAATTGTTCCCATTCTGCTATGGCATTTGGGTGCTACTCAGTAACTAACTCCCTATAGCCATCTCAACTACTTTCTTTGGCATTCTGTGTATACCATCTAAACATTTGAACCACAAGAGAATTGGTCCACCATCTGTCATTTAGGATCATGAATAACCATGACTTGGAAAGTTTGTAATCCATTTAAAATCATCATCCAAAATAATAAGAGTACAATAACAATCCTAGAAGGTCGTAATAACCAATAACTTAACATAAACTACCCAAAATATCATATAAAAGTGTTAAGTTTGAAAGGGAGGAAAGGAAAGTACTAAATGTTACATAGATACCCATTCTCCATCATTTAAACGCTCAAGAGCTTCATTCATGTGCTCTTGATAAATACCACCACCTCTTGTAATAGGTATGCATTTCCCTGTGCAAGTTACCATGTTAGAAACAGCAAAACAACCGTTTTTTTTTTCATAAAAAAAGCTAGATGGTGGTAAAGTATCACATTAACCTTCCAATTAATCCAAAAACTTTGTTAGCCTAGTGAAGTGATTGGGACTTAATTCAATGCAATTAAAGTACGGACAACAAGGCTATTTCTTCATACACCCTGAAAACTCACCTGCACCCCCAGTTTTAGATTCCTTAATACCCTTTCCGGAATGTAAAAAATGGTTGCATGTGAGTTTTGTGGAGTGTAAAAAGTTAAATCCAAACAACATACCAAAGGACTTCAACAGAGTCACCACAATTCGATTAGGCAGGGACTTTTAAATATCCAGCGATTATATTCGTTGATAAAACAAATTCGATATATTCAACAGTGCGTTCACCAATTTTGTTTTTCTTTTCTTTGTCAATTAAAAAAAAATTGATCAAATATACAAAGATTGGGGAAATGACAATAGCCTTTCAATGCAAGAGCAGCCCAGAAGAAATAAGAATTCAATAAATTGTCAATTAGCAGATGTCATTGTTACAGAAACACAATAAATAGGAAGTGAAATTAGTAAACTTACCAACCCGAAAAATATAGGAATAGAGGGCATTCCTGAAGCATATATCTTCGGCAGCAAGAACCCATCGAGCCAACTTAGTATCAAAGATGGGAAAACCCCTAAAACCCCACATAGCCGGATCATCCAAACTGCACCATTTGCATTCACAGATAAACATAAAAAATTAAAAAAACCGAAAGAGAAAAGAAAAAAATGAAGAGAGTGTGTGCTGACGTGGACATGTGATTGCTAACGGTGATGAGTGGGACACGGCGGGGTCTGGAGCGGACGAGGCGGAGGAGGGTGTCGGCGTTGTGAACGGAGGTGGTGTTGAGAACAGACGACACCGTTTTGGCGAAGGCGCCCACCACCGCAATCACAAGTTTTCTGGGAATGCCTCCGAAGTGCTCCGGCCTCGCCGCCCACTCCATGGTGCGTGCCATTTTACGTTACCAAGAATTGAAATTGATATAGCAAAATGTCTCTTAGCTAATTTCTTGTTTTTTCATGGAACCTAATCAAAGAATTGACCCTTAGTTGAATTTTCTTTTTCTTTCGATTTTTCTGTCATTAATGATGATACATAACTTGTAATGGCTGAAGTGTTAATGTAATTAACTGTGTTAACTCTCGAGAACAAGAAAATTGGTTTTAGATCTGAAGTACAAATGGATCCATCTTAAATTGGACTTTATTAATTATTTCACCAGTAAGGTTATCTTTATAGTTTCTTAGATATACTTTACGAATACTAATTTTTTGGTAGTTAACAGCAAAATATATATATATATATATATATATATATATATATATATATATAAACGAAAAAGTAAATTGTGTATTATTGAGTATATATAAAATGTTACAAAAAATATATGTCATATATATATATATAAACAAAACTAATTCTGAGAGTTATAAATAAATTCGCCTAAAACATGAATTTATGCTAAAATTTCCTTCAACTCACAATATTACAACTAAATGAATTGAGAGTTTATTAAATAAAAAATAAAAAGCGAAAGCATAGAAAAAACTGTTGCTACTTGGTAAATATATTTGTAATCTGTAAAGCCGAAAGAACAAATGGTAGAGATAGAGTACCAAGTTGAAGATGGTGACCAATAAAATGATAATTTGTTTCAATATGCTTGATTTGCTCATGAAAAATAAAGTTGCGAACAATACAAATAGCACTTTTATCGTCATAATGTAAAGGCGTAAGATCTTTCAAATAGGCACATATATGTAAGTAACCAACACAACCAAATAACCTCATAGGTAGTCAAAATCATAGCGCAATACTAAGTTTTTATGGACAATCGAGATGTAACATGTGTTTCTTATTCTTTCATGATATAAGTAAATCACAAAAAAAAAATCATTCCGTAGTGAATTTTTCGATCATTAGGATTACCATTCCAATCTGCATCACAGTAGGAATGCAAGTTTAATAACAATGTAGAAAAAAAACAAAGAGAGACTGAAACTAAGTGCCCCGAAGATACATGAGATGAACTTTGTGGGAGCTGAAATAAACTTACTAACAAGAACAACATGTGAATGTTTAGACAAGTGAAAGTAAGATAAATCAGAGTCTCAACAATAGTTTAATATAAAGTAAAATTAGTTAAAGGAACACCATCATATGGAGAATATCGTACACTTGTCTCAAGAGAAATATAAACACAGTCTTGTTATCAGTAAGCCAATCACACTCAAATAAGTCACTAATATACTTGGATTGAGACATAAGATAACCTTTGGGAAAAGAAGTCACCTTAGTACCAAAAAGTAATGAAGTACACTCAAATCTTTCATAGCAAAACGATGGGATAATGCAGCTTTTAAATATGCAATTCCATCGAAATCATCACCGGTAATAATCATATCATTAACATATAAGGATAACAAAATATGTTATGTATTGGTTTTCCTAACAATTAATGCAGAATTATGATTATTAGCAACAAAACCAAGAGAGACAAACAATTATTGTACAAAACTTTTGAAACCAAGCACGAGGTACTTGTTTAAGATCATAGAGAGTTTGCAAACTCACCAGATTTTGTGAAAGACACCCGGTGGTGGAATCATCTAAACTTCCTCATGTAGATCTCCATTCAAAGAGACATTCTTTATATCCATTTAAAAAATCTTCCATTGAAAGATAGAAGCAATAACAGTCAAGGTACGAACCGTAATCATTTTTGTCATAGGAACAAATATTTCCTCATAATCTATGCCATATTTTTGTGTATATCCTTTAGCAACAAATTTAGCTTTATATCTTTAACGAGATCTAATAAAATATTTTGGATAAAGTTTCAAAAAATGACTAATTTAAATTTTTAATAAAAGTTAAGAAAAAAAAATTTAATCTTTTATTCTAACATAGGGCTCCTCCTCTCCACACATTCAAAAATGTGTCTTAAACTTGATGAATGTTACTTCTACTCAGCTATGTTCGAATAATTAAGCTTCCATTAACGCATTTCATATCTTGTGTAATTATTTTGAGAATGTGTAGACAACAAATAATTATCTTTTTTTAATTTTAAAATACAGCATTCGATAACGGTGTATCGAAATATATTAAGTTCTATACTAATCATACTACAAATTGTTTTTAAGGAAAATTTGTAAAAGTTACGTGTCTAACCGCCGAAGTCCATTAAAAAAATAACTATTCCCTATATCTAAAAAATTCACCTTGTAACTTCTCAAATACTTATAAATATTCATACATAATTATGGTTATTTTTTATTTTAAATGAGATTGTTAAAAAAAATTCTTTAAAATATCAACTTAAATAAAAAATAATCTTAAATTATAATTCAAATAAAATTACACTACCAATTATAAATTTAATCTCTTTAAAATAATTTAATTATATATTTCTAAATAAAAAAACATACATTTATAAATTAAACTATAAACAATTTGTACTTATTATTTTTTTCTCATCAACAACTTTACTTCAGTAACTTAATTATTAGAATAGTGTTTAAATAAAAAATTACCAACAACAAATAAAAAATATTTACTAGTTGAACACGACAATATATCACCACTCATATTTTTCAAACATTATGCCATTCTGCTATTATTTGTGACATTTTTCATTATAAAAATTAATAGGAAATAATTTTTGAGCTAAAAGCTCAGTTTTTTTTTATTAAAATGAAGCCTTTGAGTCCGGATGATGTATACTGATGAAAGTGTTTAGAAATAAACTTTTTTTTTTCTTATAATGAAAATATAGAGTAAATATTACCATAAATTTTTATATTAGTTTATACATAAACTTATTTTATTTATCTTTTACTGTAGTATTTATATAGAAGTTTCTTCAAACATATATAATATATATTATCGAATATTTATTAAACTTAAAAATGTATTAATTTTTTTAAATTCATTTTACAAATTTTAATTATTAAATAAAATGCTTAAATTGTGTTAGAATATCAACGTGTTAAACTGAAGGAGTACAATGGCAGTGGTGCGGCTGTGCCTAAACCTACCTATTCCTCATAAACTGTTACTTCTGCTTCCTCTTCGCTCTGCTTCGCCCAGCGCATCCCTATGCCTCAAGCTCTCCCTCTCATCTCATTTACTTCTTGAGATACATATTCGCACCTAGACCACCTTCATTCCTCAGTTCATAACAGGGACCACTGTGTGCTATTTGGGACTATCGTATGGTGTGTTGGAGCGCGCATGTCACCTGTTCGACACATTGACTGCGAGGTACTTTCAAACTCATTTCTCCTCTTATTTCGGTAATGCTCTTCTTTATAGATTTTCTTTTAGGCAACAAAACAAAGCAATTTGAAAACGGAAAACGGCAAATTAATACGCGTCAACATTATTTATTATAATAGACCTGTTTATTATTAATACTGATAATTCGGTTCTCAGGATTGAATGTTCAATCTGAAATAGTGTCACTAATCTTGGAAATTTTCAGTCGTTGTTTTTTTTCTTGAATTTTTTTTTTCTAAACTCTTTATCCTTTTTCATTAATATTTGAAAAAAAAATGAAAAATCTTACAGGAATTCGGCTATTGGAGCCTGAATTCTGAATGGGTTCGGGATGGTTTTGAATTCTTTATAGGATTTTTTATGTTGTAACCTGTTGTCTTTTTTAAAATATGTTGATTTATAGGAATTTTGATATTTTTAAATATATTAAAGATTAGTGATGCTATGCAAATTTAGTCTCCCGAAAATTGAATTTTCAGCGTAAATAGTAAACTGGTATCATCTGGTAAACAGTGTTGGGGCATATTCATTTGCAAAAAATTTTCTTTTGAAATGTCCGTATTCATCTGCAAGAAAATCTATACATGTATATGTTTATTTATTTGGTTATTTTTATTGTGTTCTAGGAAGGTGCAACTTTTGTTTTAATTGTCACAAATGACGACGTGAATTTCTTGGATGAAAGGACCAAAGATTGCAGGGAATGAAAGTTTAAAGGTTTGAAATGAAGGAAACTCAGCTTCTTGATTTGTCATGCCTATATGTTCAATATAATATGGCTTGTGCTTTGGGATTATTTAGTTTCAGGATTGAAACAAAAATTATGGATTTCATAAAACGAAATATTGAACATAGATTCGGAAAGTTGTGAATTCTAGGATAGGAGCCTAAGAAAATCGCCTAATAAAATAGAGTTCAGTTTTTACATATGTTCTGCATAAAGAGTTGTACACAGTCAATTAATGGAAAATTATAGAACTTTTTAAAACAGTAGTCATAATGTCTAGTTGTAAGAAAACCTTCACCATGCATATTAATTAAAATCATTTCATAGCAGCTAAATCAAAATAGTCCTTCGAACATCACCAAGAATGTATCTAATGTCTAGTTGTGTGAAAGGAATAAGTTCTTTAGGTGTAAATACAAGGACATAGGATAAAAAATTTGCGTTCACCCACCCTTCTGTAAATGAAGCTCTGGTGTGATCTTGGCTGGTGCAGTAAGTCATTTTACTGGTTGTAATCTTAAGAGGTTTCCTACGCAACTATCTATGATGGCAAACAAAGAAAAATCAAAGGGACAAGTTGGAATGTTTTTCTGCTTTCTCTTTTGAGCGGCTTTTCCCCCCTTCTGATTTAGTTCTTCCTCCTTTGGTTCTTCCTAATGCGGGCTATTGCCGATATCATTTGGGAGTAGCCCCGTCTCTTTTGTCTTGTTTTTCTTAGTTCTTTTCAAATAAATTCACAAGCATTTATTGGATTTGTTCATATTTTAAGTGATTTCTTATAGATAGATATGAGACGTTTGGTTAAGAATCTATAAATTAAGATAGCTTTTGTTTTGATAGATCTGAACCTCTTACTTGTAGTTTTCTTGTCTTGATTTTGTGTTTTGTCCTTACACAATTGTAAAAGACCTTTACACGTGTTTTGTAATGAGAATGGAATGTGTTTTACACATCTTGTAATGATGAATGAAAAGCAATACAGAGCTGAGGTGTACCTAAAAACATTCTTAAATACAAAATCTTACTACCTAAACTTTAAATTTTAGATCTTTAGTCCCTCGAATTTAGTGTGTGAAAACTAAAACCATATTTTGAAGGATTAAATTTCTTTTTTTTAAAATTTGGGAATCAAAACACTAATTGTTTCTACATTTCAAGGAATAAAAATATAATTAAACTTTTTTTTTCTCTTAACCTTGGATTTATTATTAGGAATTTATGGTGTGCGAACAGGTATATAGAGGAACGCAGATCTAGGGAAGAATCTACGTCCAAGTACACCTATATCCTATTTTGATGGTTAGTCTAGTAGGTTTGCCCGTGGATTTTTGGTAAAAGACCAGAGAAAAAAATCAGTTAAAAATTAAAGAATTTTATTAAGAAAAAATCAACATAGAATGAATACTTAACCTGCACCGAAGAGAATCGGACAAATGGTTCAGTTAGATGCTCACTTGATATGAAACACACCCCGAACCTAACGCCTTTCTATTTTCTGATTCCTGGGTGCAACATTTTAAGAGACTGTTTTGATGAAGTTAGAGATCCACTCTACCAATCCTATATTTTATGTAATAGATATAATAAACTCATCTCTACAAAGAAATAGAGTTAATTACATTTTAGTATTAGAATTTACCGACAATATAACTTTTTCATTTATCTAAATATGAATTATCATAGATAATTAGATTATAAATTTTTGTACATGTTTAGCATAACTTATAATTCGGTAGGAGTGTAAATTTATTCTGTTGACAAGCTCATTTGAATCTTTCTAGGAACTATACTTGTTAAAATTTCGTTGAAGTCTTGCATTCAAACTCGAGTCATAAATTGTATAATACAAATTTTCTATAAATTGTCAATGCATTAAAATTAAAGTCATAATAATTACATTTTTGAAGCAGCGATCATTGTATTACTAATTAACCATGCTTAATGTTACATTAAGTAGGAATCATGAATACTGCTACTCATCGTAGTGTGCTCCCCCTGTCAGATTCAGTCTAAATTGTTTTGTGCAGAAGATTCTTGATATACGAATAATTCTTATTTTTATTTTACTACAAATTTTACTAAGTTGAAGATGAATAAACAATTTTCTAAATGTAAAACAATTTCAAAAATATTCACAAAGATAGAGTTGGCTATCAATAAAATCAATGCTATATATGTTTTGGGATTAGAACATCTATAGCAATTCTAAACGTAATGAATGCTGTGTGCTGTATAAACATTCAAGCGGATGGCTTTGCTTCATATTGAAAGTAGCATAACGTCTTTAGGAAGAAAAGGGGTAAATAAGTAGGTTGCAGGGTGAAACTGGATTCAATAGCTTATTTGACTTATAAGATGTGAGCATTGTACTATATTACAACTTTTCTAAGAGATTTAACTTTTAGAGCTTCCCCAGTAACAAGTCCTCTTTGAAACATGGAGAGATTCTCTGTAGTAATGGAGGTTTAGTAGTCTAAAAAATGGTACGAGAACAGTCACAAATGAATTGATCTCAGCAGTTTGAATATATTCTCTCTGGCACACTTTGATGCTTCATTCATAATGAAAAGGCTTATGGTCACCGGAAAAGTGTACAGACAGCAGAACATGGACCCTCAGTAGCCACTAAAGGAGAGTGGTTAGGAATGATGGTATCAGAACTTGTTTGTTGTGCTATGCATCTCGTGGAAGAAATCAGTTTAGAAGTGTGATCCAGAAGATGTAAATTAGAATGGAATTAAACAATCTTGCCAACTCTTCTTTAGCTCCCTTGGTCATCTCCATGACAAAAACTGAAAGGCTGGGACATGTATCAATGTTCTACAATTTGCATGGAATTGTGAAGAAGTGTCATTACAGATGACAATTGACATGATGTTCAGGCAATGCCCAGAAAATTTTCATGAGCAATCCAATTTAATTTGTTGCTCGTGAACAACAGCATTATTTACAAACATAAGAGAAATGCGTGGAAATCTTAATTAGTATGGTTAAGAAATTTGTATCAATAACTTCAAATTTGTGTATCTCCTTTCCATTATTTGAAGAATATTTCCTATAATCTTCAGTTTAAGATATGATGCGTTTAATGTAAACTACTTTATATTCTTCCACAGGTAGTTTTTGATTCTCTAAGGAAGTTTCATGGCAAGGAATTTAGGCAGCTACTATCAGGAGAATATACTCAAATGGCTGGTCGTGCTGGCAGAAGAGGACTTGACAAGATTGGTACTGTTATTCTGTATGTCGTGATGAACTCCCAGAAGAGAGTGATTTAAAGCGTGTTATTGTTGGAAGTGCAACTAAACTTGAATCTCAATTTTGGCTAACCTATATTATGATTGTACATCTTCTTCGGGTTGAGGAATTAAAGGTGCACATGACAATCCAAGTCTTTTATTTAAAATGTTATAGTAATGATGGTGAAGATACCTATAATTAGTAGTGTTCACAAAAAGAATTTTAGTTTGCTTCTTTCTCCACCCCATGTTTTCTTCTCCACCGCATAACATTAGTGAAATGCTTTAATACTTTTTATTAAATATATATTAAAGACCCAAATCTTCTCCTTCTCATAGCTGGTCATGCCCTGCACCTCCTGGCCATCTCCTTCACCCCTCCCTTTAGACTGAAATAATTTATTTGGATAAAGTAATTAAAAAGAACCAAATAAATTATTTCACTAATGTTATGGGGGCGGAGAAAGAAGCATCTTAAAATTCTTTTTGAATGCTTTATTTTTATAAGCCAAAAACAGAATATTGTAAATTCAAAACAAACAAGTTTTTTGAAGAAAATTTATCTAAATCTTTAATATTTTGTTATTCATAAAAATTTTGTGATATTATAGATTTTTTTTTTTCAGTGAAAGGATATCAACAGCTCGAAAGATAAAAAGTCCAATCCTTTAGAGTTTAGTAAATTTAATTTGAAACAGTTGATGGAATTAATACATTTGAGTTTGAAAGATGTTCTTTTATTACTATAAAATTTGATTTCCTAAAAGTTTAAAGTTTAAACATTCAATTAATTTTACACCGGAAAGTTCAATACATCTTTACAATCTCTGCAGAATTTGGCGCAAAGAACGAGCTTTCCATTTTCCGTTTGTCTTCCATGAATTACATCAAAGCATGTACGAGGAAAAAGGGAAATTTGACATTTCAAAAACGACACTTTCAGGTCGATGCTTCCATCATCAAGACAGGCTTCGATCCTAACACGTATCGTTTGAACTTCCAAGTAAAGAGTCATCTCCTACATGGGGATTTGGTTGCAGCACGCAAACTGTTCGACGAAATTCCTCACAAGAACATCATCTCCACCAACACTATGATCACGGGTTACTTAAACTCTGGCAATCTTTCCACTGCTAGGAGCTTGTTTGACGGCATGGTCGAACGCTCGGTTGTTACCTGGACAATGCTCATTGGTGGCTACGCTCAGAACAATAAGTTCCGCGAAGCTTTCGGTCTCTTCGCTGATATGTGTAGGCACGGCATGATTCCGGATCATGTCACCTTGACGACTCTCTTATCTGGGTTCACTGAGTTTGATAGTGTCAATGAAGTCGAACAAGTGCATGCCCATGTTGTCAAAATGGGGTATGATTCCACCCTCACGGTTTGCAACTCGTTGCTTGATTCTTACTGTAAGACTCGTAGCCTTGGTTTGGCTTGTCACCTCTTCAAGCATATGCCAGAGAAAGATAATGTAACTTTCAATGTGTTGTTGACGGGGTACTCCAAAGAGGGCTTCAATCATGATGCTATCAATCTGTTTTTCAAGATGCAGAATTTGGGGTTCAAGCCTACGGACTTTACTTTTGCTGCGGTTTTAACTGCAGGCATACAGTTGGATGATATAGAATTTGGCCAACAAGTTCACAGTTTTGTGGTGAAGTGTAACTTTGTGTGGAATGTGTTTGTGGCTAATGCTTTGCTTGATTTCTACTCGAAGCATGACCGTGTTGTTGAAGTGAGGAAGCTTTTTTATGAGATGCCGGAGGTGGATGGTATCTCTTACAATGTGATCATCACGAGTTGTGCATGGAATGAAAGAGTGGAGGAATCGCTTGAACTTTTCAGGGAGTTACAGTTTACAAGATTTGATCGGCGGCAATTCCCATTTGCAACCTTGTTGAGCATTGCTGCAAATGCTTTGAACCTGGAAATGGGTAGGCAAATCCATTCCCAGGCTATTGTAACAGATGCCATTTCAGAAATTCTGGTTGGGAATTCTTTGGTTGACATGTATGCTAAATGTGACAAATTTGGGGAAGCAAATAGGATTTTTGCTGATCTGGCTCATCAAAGTTCAGTTCCATGGACAGCCCTGATCTCCGGTTATGTTCAGAAGGGGCTCCATGAAGACGGCCTAAAGCTATTTATTGAGATGCAAAGAGCCAAAATACGTGCTGACTCAGCCACTTACGCCAGTATCTTAAGAGCCTGCGCAAATCTAGCTTCACTGACACTGGGAAAACAGTTACACTCGCATATCATCAGATCTGGATGCATTTCAAATGTATTTTCTGGGAGTGCACTGGTTGACATGTATGCAAAATGTGGATCCATAAAAGAAGCACTTCATATGTTTCAAGAGATGCCTACAAGGAACTGTGTCTCTTGGAATGCACTGATTTCAGCTTATGCACAAAACGGAGACGGTGCCCATGCTCTTAGATCATTTGAACAAATGGTTCATTCAGGTCTGCAACCAAATTCGGTTAGCTTCCTTAGCATTTTGTGTGCCTGCAGCCACTGTGGTCTAGTTGAAGAAGGATTACAATACTTCAACTCCATGACTCAAGTGTATAAATTTGTACCCAAAAAAGAGCATTACGCATCAATGGTTGATATGCTATGTCGCAGTGGACGATTTGATGAGGCTGAGAAATTGATGGCTCGGATGCCGTTTGAACCAGATGAGATAATGTGGACATCGATTCTCAACTCATGCAGGATCCATAAGAATCAAGAGATGGCAAAGAGAGCAGCAGATCAACTATTCAATATGAAGATCCTTAGAGATGCTGCTCCATATGTTAGCCTTTCCAATATATATGCAGCAGCTGGTGAATGGGAGAATGTGGGAAAGGTGAAGAAGGCCATGAGAGAGCGAGGGGTCAGAAAGGTCCCAGCATACAGTTGGGTTGAAATTCAACAGAGGACTCATGTTTTCTCAGCGAATGACATGTCTCACCCACAGATGAAAGAGATAACAAGGATGCTTGATGAGTTGGAAGAGCAAATGGAGAAACAAGGGTATAAACCTGACTCAAACTGTGCGCTGCACAATGTGGATGAGGAAGTCAAGGTAGAGTCCCTTAAGTATCACAGTGAACGCATTGCCATTGCGTTTGCACTTAGTAGCACCCCAAAAGGGTCACCCATATTGGTGATGAAGAACCTACGAGCTTGTAACGATTGCCACGCTGCCATCAAGGTAATCTCCAAGATAGTAAACCGGGAAATCACAGTCAGGGATTCAAGTAGATTCCATCATTTCAGAGATGGATCTTGCTCCTGTAAGGACTACTGGTAATTTGCCTTTATTTCATCTACATATTCATCAATTTTACTTACAAAGAAAAGGCATTAACCTTGACAAAGAGTTCGTGTCCATTGTGAAATTCATCTTCATTTATACCCTTGTTTATTTATACCAATTTTCTACCCTACTGGTTATAGGAGAAAACATACTATTCCTTCCAAGCAAGAAAAAAAAAAATCCTTGATAGAGTTTGCTTCCACTATCATATCACACATTTTTCTGTTTTTATTTGTACCATTATTTATACCAAGAGAAACATGATTTCACACAACAAATTGTCTCACAAATTACTCATCCAGAAATTGGTGTCTCTTTAATAGTCCATTACATTATAATAAAAGACAATCTTATTCATAGCTTTCTAATTTGAATGCTCAGCCTGTTTTTGTTGGGAATTCACAGTAGAGCTTTACACAATACTCCTCCAGCGTATTCTGAAATCTAGTTGCATTTATCACTGGCAATAATATTTCCCATAGATTACTTTTTATTAAAAAGTTAACTTTTACTATTTATTAATGTAGTTCAAATATGTATTTGTATATATTTCCCTAATTAATGTCATATAAGCCATTTGCAGTTTGACTATATCTTTGATTTGACAAATCTTTCACATAAATGAGGGCACTATTCAAAATTTCAAATATAGAGAAAATTATGCTGTGGTGTTTATAGATCTATAATTTTTTTTGATTTTGGTTTCGTTGCATTTGTTTATATATAGATATTAATTTGTTTTGTGCAGAAGATTGTTTTCTTTTGAGGGATCTGTGCAGAAGATTCTTGATATACGAATAATTTTTATTTTTATTTTACTACAAATTTTACTAAGTTGAAGATGAATAAACAATTTTCTAAATGTAAAATAATTTCAAAAATATTCACAAAGATAGAGTTGGCTATCAATAAAATCAATGCTATTTGTTTTGGGATTAGAACGTCTATAGCAATTCTAAACGTAATGAATGCTGTATGCTGTATAAACATTCAAGGGGATGGCTTTGCTTCATATGGAAAGTAGCATAACGTCTTTAGGAAGAAAAGGGAGTAGGTCGCAAGGTGAAACTGGACTCAATAGCTTATTTGACATATAAGATGTGAGCATTGTACTATATTACAACTTTTCTAAGAGATTTAACTTTTAGAGCTTCCCCAGTCAAAAGTCCTCTTTGAAACATGGGGATATTCTCTGTAGTAATGGAGGTTTATTAGTGTCTAAAAAATGATACGAGAGCAGTCACAAATGAATTGATCTCAGCAGTTTGAATATATTCTCTCTGGCACACTTTGATGCTTCATTCATAATGAAAAGGCTTATGGTCACCGGAAAAGTGTACAGACAGCAGAACATGGACCCTCAGTAGCCACTAAAGGAGAGTGGTTAGGAATGATGGTATCAGAACTTGTTTGTTGTGCTATGCATCTCGTGGAAGAAATCAGTTTAGAAGTGTGATCCAGAAGATGTAAATTAGAATGGAATTAAACAATCTTGCCAACTCTTCTTTAGCTCCCTTGGTCATCTCCATGACAAAAACTGAAATGCTGGGACATGTATCAATGTTTTACAATTTGTTGTCCATGAACAACAGCATTTACAAACATAAGAGAAATGCGTGGAAATCATAATTAGTATGGTTAAGAAATTTGTATCCATAGCTTCAAAAATATAGAAAGGACAATCAACAAAAAAGAATATGCATGTGTGTGCCTTACTATAATTTACCTATAACTATTCTTATGTTACAAAAAAGAATTCCTATGAAGAATTGGTAGATAAACCAAAAGGAAAAAATGTTTTGTTTTATGAAAACTGTAACTTTGAAGAAGATATCAGTGTAAGCATACCAAAGTTTTCAGCAGATCACCCCTTAAACCTTCACCATATGCGTCTCAGCCAATGAAGAATGCAGGTCCTCTCGAGATTGAGATCTCCTACTCTGCAGACGCGTCTGACTTCTGTGGGATGACCAGAACGCCCCTATACTACTGCTGTCAACCTGCAACTGCCCTAAATTGTTTGAAGAATAACTATGCAAGAAATTACCAGCTGATGGATGAAAGGGAGACTCCATCAGCTGGATGTTGTCACTGTTATCACCAAGACCCTGCCCCAGGTTAGATGGTCTACCCTGTGAATCTGCGGCTCTTGGGCTGAGTGGGGTTTTTATTCTATCCCCTGCAATACCATAGGTACATACAATCACTTCAAAGCTCGCTCAATCACAAAGAATTATCACCAACACAGTACACAGGCTACACAGACATTCAAAATATCCAAAACCAGAATCTTAACAATCATTTGTAAAGAATCGGAAACCAAGCTCAGCATCTGTGGAAGTACATGATGCACGGTTGTGACAATTGCAAATGCTACATAACTAGAACATATAGTAGTATAAATTACAGTTTTTCAATCAATATCATTTACGGAGGGACTGTTCAGTACATAAGTTTATATCCATAGCATCTACCAAAGATTTACTCCAAAGATTAATAACACAGATTATTCACTTCAAGGACTCCCAAATCAACTTGCGAAGCATTATACTTTTCCCTATTATAATAACTCACAAAATAATACTAGTATACTAGAGTATCATCTTTTTTTGTGTTTTATGCTGATTTTTTCAGAGTTAAAATAGTAAATTGATTTTTACATAATAACTGTCGTTGAAGTGTCTAGTTATGATTAAGCCTAGTGTCCAAGTCATGTAGCTGACAAGAAAAAGAAGTAATCAGGCGTGCGATGGTGTTGGAAGCATTATGACACTCCAACATCTCATGGAGGAGCAAAGAAGCATCAACACCGACATGGCTAATGTGTAAAACATACAGCACCGCATAGTATATATAGTATGTATATATATATATATATATATATATATATATATATATATATATATAGTATTTATAAATTCATTCAGAATTTAACTGAGAATATTCATATATTCATCACCTAAGATATCAACCTTTATAAAAACAATATTAAAAAGGAACAAGAGATCATTTCACAATGCAACTCTTGCAAAAAATTCCAAGATAAAAGATGAAACATGTCATAATATTTCATCATATAAGAATGAGTCTCACGAAAATAAATGCATAATCATAATATTTCTTGTTGTCCCTAACATTAAAAGATATAATCTAGATTTGGTGTCCTCCTCGATCATCATCTTTGAAAAACAGAGCCTCTAGTTCCAGTTCATCAAGTGACAAATTAGCAGCTTCACAATTATACACAAGTTTCTAATGTCGTGGTATAACTTCATAAATACAGTAAAAAGGAGTTGGCTTTATAACTAAAAAACCAAAACATTTTATTAGTGCCTTGTAGTAGAAAGCACAAACAGGGGAATAAGCACAATGAATGACATGCCCCTGTTTTGCCAAACCATCGGATACTAAAAAACAAAAAGGATAAGAAGAAGGAAGCAAATCTAAAGGCCACGGCACAATAAGCCACACAGAGGATGCGGCACGAGTTGACAATGAAGCAAACAGCCACCAACAGCGCATTCACTAGAGAAGGAGGATGGATGAAGGAGAAGAACAGAGCACTGCGGAACTAATGAAGAAGGATTTTGTCCCTAAATTGTTTCCTATTTTTTGACTTAATCAACACAATCTCAATGAAAAATAAGATAAGATTTTAAATTTAAGTTGACAATTCAGAAAAAATGGCCTCGCTACAGTTGGATCTTGACAGATGCATCCAACGTGAGTCGAAGAAGTTTAGGATGTTTTGGGCAGCGTTTATGTCAGACAGTGTGACACGCCCTTCATATGTTTTTCAGTGCAGGATTAGTTCACAGCGTACTCAACAAAATAAAAATGATCAGAGACTGGTGAGCAAGTTGTCAATCACAAATCAGAACAGCGCATATCAGCAGACCTGCATGACAAGAGACGAGTATGCAGGCAGGTACACAGATCAGAAGAGGGTGCCTGCGAGCACTCGGTCTGCCAGAAAAACACCAGGCATGACAAAAAAAACTGCCAACGAGCAGGGGTCCAAGGGTTGCTTGTGTTTGTATGGAACAGAAATCAGTGTTGGCGTTGAATGAGGAAGGTTTGAAACCCTATAGGAATCTTCAGATAAAATAAAAAAGAAGCATCATGAAAGCATATGGACTGGAAAACTCAGAAAAAGGGGCAAAGATGATCTTTCATCCCTGTGCTCCAATAGTTGCTACAATTTTCCATAATATTGGGGCAGCAAACGTGGACACACAACACAAAAACATGAGGTGATTAACTTCTTGTAGGGACAATCTAGAAAGGTTGGGGCAATGTTCTTCTCAGATGAGGGATCAAGTAAAGATATCAAAAGTTCTTGAATTTGAGCTAGGCTTAACTCAGCTCAAAAAGCTATCTCATGACAATCATACAAGAATTGTCCAAGCCATTGTAAACTATACTCTAGTCATATTTATAGTTGATGTGGGATATCAACACATCTCACACTTAGGATTAACATTTGGAGAATGGATATTGTAGGATTGAATTTTTCTATATTGCCCTGGGAAAACCCAAAAACCAGGTAGATTGCACTGGGAAAGCAGTAGGAACGGGTGGTTAGATTTCTTTTTTGGATAATTAAGTGTAGCTCAATATTGGATCCAGGCTCTAATATCATCTTGCATTCGACCTAAGCCTAATTCAACCCCAAAGCTAATTCATGAGGTGAGGATTGCCTAAGCCTTTATAAGCTCTACTTAGTAGCCATATCTATGATCAATACAGAATTTCAAGAAAAGGCAATTTTGTTCACATACTAGAATGCTAAGGTGCATAAAGCATAATTGGATTTGCATTAATCTATGTTAACCTGAAAAGGAAGAAAACTTAACACAAATGTCTATTCTTAACAGTCAATTATCAAGTGTACACCCCATCCACAAGATAATCATACCAAGAATCATACTATGAAAATCTGATAAAGATAATTCATGCATAAAACACATTTTGTTTCTACATGTTTGTTTAAGTTGCAGAAATTTCATGCTATTATGTTAAATACATTTATGGTGTCATCAGAAATTATCAAGTCGCAAAAATGGGGTCCATAACGCTAACAAGGAAGAATGCTATAAGATTCATCTATTTTGTTGCGTTTTCACAAAAAATAACCTAATTATGTTTCCTAAGCACAAGCATGGACTCTAATATAGGCACAAGGCACAACAAGAACATGGACATAACTCCAACTCAATTAAGGTCCAAAATATAGTACGCTAGCAAAGTGCATCTGTATGTCTAGTGAAACTAAGCATAACCAACAGAACAAAATATTTAAATTGATAATTAAGATTTGATTGAAAATACGCCTCACAAAATATTTTTAGCTGAATGTTCAAAAAATAGAACATCTAGATTTTGTATAATACTAGCATCATAAAAAGTCTATCCATAAGAAGATGTGGACTGACTCCATACAAACGTCCAAGCTATTCAGATGCTGGCTTAAGTGTCTGAGCCAAAAAAAATATGTTTTTACTTAGATGCCTAACGAAGAAAGTCGGTTTTGGGTCAGAGAGAGGTTAGTGTCAAAAATATGTCGAACACTCTGACACCTCGAGCAGGAGAAATGCATGTCAGATTATTAAGAGAAAAAAAAAAGGCATTTAGGTCAAGAGACTGTGAATTTGCTGTTTAGTGATACCAGATAAAAGAGGAGAATAATTAGCAAAGGAATCAATAGGTTGTGGAAGTTCTGAAGAAACATTAATTGCTACCTTCTTTGACTTGTACCTGGATGGAATTTGTGCTTAAGAATGGTAATTTGATCCATCAAGAATGAAGGAAATGAGAACCCAAAAAGGGCTCTCATTTGGATGGATATAATACGGACTGGATGTTCAAGAATGGCAGAAGAAGCAATGACCAAAGAAGGAAAAAGAAGAAGATGATCGTGGAACAGGTGTGAAGAAGAGAAAACTACCAAAATCAATCTGAAACTATATGAATGTGCTTTCTTCCATGTGTTCAACTTATTTGTATTGTAAGTGCAGAAAATGAATTTATTGGATCATCAAAAAATCAGATATCAGTCGTGCAATTAGCTTACCAGAATTGATAGGACTCCACCGCTGAAACCGAAATGGAGATGGGATATTAAGGACAGATGCACTGGACCCACTGTTATGCCTGAAAAGTGGAAGATATTGTCTCCGGAAAAATCTTGGCATCCAATTGACAACCCATGATAAAGCACAAAGCAGAATAATAAACGAAAGTATCAAGATGGGAACAAGAAAAGGTATATTCATCTTCATCTGAAGCAAGCCAAAACCACGAAGGCCAAACCTAACAGAATACGCCCTCCCAGCTTCCAACAAAGCCACTCCAAGTGTCCAAGTGATACCTCCAGAACCAACAGTTATACTCTTATCAGTAATGTGCAAACCCTCTCTAAGCAACGATGCAATATACGGTGCCCGAAAGCAGTACTGCTCAATAAAGGGCTGAGGAGCAACACTGTTCTTGGCAACATCCCATCTCTTATCACAGAATTCCCTACCCTTCTCCAACACATCCTCAAGCGTGGCCTCTGAACTCAAGTTGAAAAACCTATAGACCACAAAAAATCCAGAAATCACATAAAAGTGACCCATAGGGCGAGTCAAGTTATCACGAAGAGCACAGGGTTGAATCTCACAATCCAGCCCAGGACTAACATCACTCCATTCAGACAAATTCACAGCAACCTTGGCCAGCGCGCTACACTCCTGCCAGTTGGGCACGCCAACAAGAGTCACCGTGGTCTTCAATCCTTCCTTCTTCTCCAACACATTCTCATTCCCCTCAACCTTAGGACTCTCCCCTCCTTTCTCCAAAGCAGCACAATGCGAGCACGTGTAGCGCTCCTTGTACCCAGACTGCAAACACGGATGCTTAACCTCCACATCCCCCTTCACAGCATCCGCAACACTATGCCCAAACTCCTTGAAAACACGCGCAACAGACTTATCAAAGGCCTCATTCAGGCCATAACCAGCAAGAGAATACGCAGTCAAATGATGGTTCACAGACCCAATCCTAACATACAAACTAGTCTCACTATTGAAATCCTGTTGATTATAACCCTCAAACGTCACCTGCAAAGAAGAACCGCCCAAATCAAGAGCACCGTAGGTTTCCTTACGGGGCTTAACCCCGATATTGCCACTGTCATAATTAAGCGCAATCCAGCCAAAGTAAGCTTCCTCAGTGCCGGAAATGATCTTCACCCAATTCCTCCGACACACAAAAGGCGAACCTTTCAGAACCTTCCACGCATTATCGAGCAGCCACTTGGAGTCATCGAAGGGGAGTCTCCGGACCCCGGCGGTGGCGTAGAGGAACAAGGAAGTGGAACTGTGGGAAGCTTCTGGAATCTGAGTCTGCGCCCATACTAGAAGCGGATTGAGCGCGGTTTTCAAACCGGTTACGTTGCGGACGAGTTTATCGAGGCCCGGTTCGGTCTCCATCCGGTCGTAGGCGCGACCACTGGCGGGGTTCTTGCGGAGGCCGTCTTTTAGGGATTGGATGGCGATGGGGAGGTTAGTGGAGTGCGGTTGTTGGACTTCGGCCTTGTAGACGTAGACACGTGTCCCGGTGCTGCCGGAGTCGAGAACGACGTAGTATTTGGGGGAGGCTTGGTGGGAGTAGAAGGTGTAGAGAAGGATAAAGATGAGGAGGAGGAGGAAGGCCACGATCGCGATCGGAGCGATGCATTTGCGGCGAACCGGGTTCGGGAGCTGGAGCGGTTTGGTCTTGGAGAAACTTGCGTTGAGGGCATCTCGGAGAAGGCCATGTTCCGGGTCGATGTTCCGGTACGAGGATAGATCCTGGAGGGAGGCGGAGATTCGGAGGTTGTTCTTCACGCCCTGGAGTTTGCCAAAGACCATGTCTCTGGGACGGTGTTGAATTGGATCTGGTTGGGTCGGGTCGGGCTTATTGGTGCATGTTGGTTGAGTTGAATGAGATCGGAGTGAAGAATTAGTTGTGTCGGGTAGTGTCAGTTTGAAGATGAAAGTGCAGTGAAGACGGAAATAGAATATACGCAGATCTCTGCATAGAACTGCGTCGTTGGTGAGTGCAAAACACACACCACAACAACCAAAACTGGTTTTTTCTTCCTCTTTCTTTTCTTAGTTTTGGCGTTTACTTTACTTGTTGGGCCCTATGGGCTTAACTGCCCCCACTTCAAGGCCCATTTGTGTGATCCATTTTATAGGTATGTGTTGTTGATGTTGAAACAACTTGTTTTGGTTTTTCTCGGTATTTTTGGTCTGAATTTAAGGATATTTATTATGTATGTATATGAAAGCTTAAGGCAGACTCAGAAGACTGAGTCAAAGCATTATTATGTGAAAGAGTAAAACAACGTTTTCATCATAGGTTTCAACCATTAAAACATCGATTCCAAGGGACTTTGGGTCTTTCGAATACAATAAAAAATGTAAGAAAAATAAATCAATTGTATTTGAATGTAATAAGACAATAATGAAAGAAGACATGTATAGGAAAAGGTGGCAAATTAATGATTATAAGTTACCATTTTTATATCGTGTCGTGTGCTAAAGTTTTTTTGTTTGAAAGTTTGTTGAAACATGATATTTAGTAATGGTTTTATTTTGTTTCATTGATAGCCAAATGCGTCCAGTAATAGTTAGTTGTACTTTTTGGTCCCCAATGATTCAACAATTACCAATTTAATCATTAATGAAGTGTTTGGGAAAGTTTAATAAATAGTGTAGTCCATTAAAGTAAAATACTCATTAAAATGTTATAAATATGTTATTATCAATTGATTACCTTATTATTTACGGAACTAGCTTCAGGATCTATTCACATACACATTCACTTCCCAAACAGTAAAAGTTGTATAAAGTACATTTCTTTTGTATGGATGAAAAAAGAAAAACGTGTATAAAGTGTTTCTGTAAAAATAATTGCCAAAAGGTGAAAAAAAAAAATGTAAGAGTGAAATGTATTAATTAAAAAAACGGTAAGTGATTACTTTCGCTTACTTTTAAAAAGATATATATTATAGTTTACATGTTTGTTTGAATGTTTAAAATAAATAAAAGTTAAAAACATCTTAAAATTTGTTTATTTTGACATTCTACTGTAAATTGCTCATCGTGAAACACAATGGGGATTTAATGAATATTGTTTACATAATTACTCTTATCTTTTAAGATTTTATTGATTAATAATGTTCGGAAACCATAAAATAACTAACGTGTCCATAAACGAGCTGTATAGCAGGATAAAATGAGAAAATTATGTATAAAAAATATTAAGAATTGATTTTAAGTAATACATAAGATATAAATAATTATAACAGTTATGCGAATTTTTTGACATGTTTTTGTCGAGAAAAAAAATTACAAAGTGTTACAAATCATTAAAACAGTTTGTGTAAAAAATGTTTTGGAAACATTACATTTAAATCATTTTTATCCATTACATGTTAGTTTAAATATAAAAGTTCAACAGTTATATTTATTATAAAAAAAAATTAAAAGCTGAATTAATTGTGTAACATTCTGATTAATAGTATAAACTACTAAAACAATATATTTCATATTTAATAATCCTTAACAACCAATAACTAATATCATATGATATATCTGTTAAGAATTAATTGACGAATTAATTCTATTAGTGACTCATTTGAAATATTATATGATGGGCCCAATTGTGATTTAATAAAATATAAATATTTATTGGTTATTATTATGGGAATTGATAATGAAATAAGAAAAAAAGATAAAGATAAAATAAAACCAACTTGATGGACGTTGGTTTATAAAAAGAATTGGAGTTCTATCTCTGGTCATAAGGTTGTAACCCATCAAGAACGTGTGAGAAGAGAAAGAGAGGCAAAGAGATAGATTGGGAAACGGTGATTGAAGAGCACACAAGATTACAAATTTGAAGAACGCATATTCACAGGATCTCTCATGGATCAAGGTTAGTGCTCTATTATGTTTTATCGAGTAAGAATCATAAATCTTAAAGATCCTTAATTAGTTTTGCATGTGGTATCAGAGCCAGGTTGTAGGATTTATGATTTTCCCTAATGTTATAAGCCCTAATTTAATTTTATGAATGATGATGATGCCATGGATCAAGTGCATCCGTTGCTGCCATTAAAATGCCATTAATTAGAATTTATGCGTGCGCGTGCTTTACTGTAATGGAGAGTTTTGTTTTTAATTGGAATAAAGGAATGAATGAAAGTTAAGAACTGTAAGTTAAGAACTGTTACCTGTGCAAATAATATGGCATTGATTGAAAATAGAAAACCGTTACTGTTGAAATGAAGCAAAGTGAATGACATATTGTTAATTGTGTGAATCGTGTACAATTGGAAGTTTCAGTTTTCCAATTTTGGTTTTTCTCCTGACTCACGAACACGAATGTAAATGGGTTGTAGTTTATTAAGATTAAAGTCTAATGTTTTTATTGGATTATGTTATCAATAAAATTAATATTAATTATTTTTATCTATATAATAATTAATAATTTTATTTTAATTTGTAATAATATTTATGTTTGTTATTGTTAAATTAAAATTAATGAAGATGCTATATAAAGTTTATAGCAATTAAATATTTATTTATTTATTTGAAATCAAGTA